>Ga0126381_100002750_pt1 | contig 19063 bp, 19 predicted proteins | sample PanSoiMetPlot_28_FD_96465 | JGI IMG/M metagenome (GOLD analysis project Ga0126381, IMG submission 96465) | Tropical forest soil microbial communities from Panama - MetaG Plot_28 | ecosystem: Environmental > Terrestrial > Soil > Tropical forest > Bulk soil | place: Panama | collected 2016-02-17
GAGGATCACCAACGGGCGCACTCCTACGCCCAGCACCAGGAAATCGGCCTCGACGGTGGCACCACTCTGCAGAACTGCCGCACGCCCCTCGACCCGAGTCACGGTGTCCTGCAGGTGAAAAACCACGCCGTGGGACTCGTGCAGGCCGCGTATGAATCCTCCGACCTCCGGTCCCATCACCCGCTCGAGCGGCAGCCGTTCGCGGGCGACCACGTGAACCGCGACACCCCGTTCACGCAACGATGCCGCCACCTCGAGAGCGATGAAGCTGCCGCCCACGACGACGACCTGCTTCGCCGAGGCGGCTCTTGCTGCGAGCGCGCGGCCATCTGCGTAGGTGCGTAGATAGAAGACCTGTGCCTCTGCGCCCGGAACGGGAAGCCTGACAGGGTCCGCCCCCGTCGCCAGCAACAGTCGGTCGAACTCATAACTCCTGCCGGTCTCGGTCTCAACCCGCTTGTGCCGGACATCGAGCGATGTCACCCGTGTGTTGAGAGCGAGCTCTATGCGGCGATCGGTGTAATAGTCCGGCGGCCGCAGCGGCATCCATTCATCGGGGGCAGTGCCGGCGAGATAGTCCTTGGAGAGATTCGGCCGATCACAAGGTGGAGAGTCATCTGCGCTGAGAATAGTCAGCGGCCCGTCATAGCCTTCGCGCCGGAGCGTATTGGCGGCGGCGAGCCCCGCGCCGCCTCCGCCGACGATGACCACCGAAGCGGGATGGGATCCGCTCGTGGAACCGGCTGCCGGTGCCTCAACCGGCGCAGGTAGTTTCTCCCGCACGAAGACTTTTGCCCCGACGCGCTCGACGCGCCAGCAGGGAATCGGATCGAGCGCCGGCGGCCGCAACACTGCTCCGGTCCGCAGACTGAAGCAGGCGTGGTGCAGCGGGCAATGCACTTGATCGGCGACCATCAGACCTTTGGCGAGCGGGCCACCGTAGTGAGTGCATTTAGCTCCAACTGCAAAGAACTCTGCGCCCCGGCGCGCCAGAAGCACGTCCTCGCCACCCACCTTTCCCTGAATCATTGCGCCATCGGGCACACCGTCGACCGCCACGCCGCTCGCGAAATCTGGCGCCATAGCTTTGTCCATATCCGCCTCCTGGGCTCGGCCGAGCGTCGTTTGCGTTGGAAGCCGCTCACGCGAGCCCGCTCAGCCATCGTAACGCCGAACCACCCGTTCAGGCGCGTCAGCCTGCGCGACTCAGCGAGTGCCGGGCCCGTGCTCGTTGCACGCAACGCAGCAGGACGGCGCTGCGCCGGGCGGGGCCAGCCAACCCGGACGCGTAGGACGTCGCCGACCAACGGCACTGCTCGGCTTTGGCATGCGGCTCTTGCCATGGCGCGCGGAGGCTGGTGCGCGCAGCTCCAGGGCGAAGATCGGCCGGATCACCGTGCAGCGTGCATGGAATCGGCTCGCAACGGTGCATGACAGGGACTGCACCCGGTGACCGGTCCGTGACCGGTCAGGTACGCAGGCGGGTCGCGATGACAACCGAGACAGAAGTCATGAAAGCGTGCTTCGGCGCCGACCCGAATAGCAGCGCGATCGCTGCGATGACAGCTGATACACGAGTCGTTACCGCTGCGATCGACGAAGTTGTGGTGGCATGGGATGCAGTTCACGGCGCGATGTTTGTCGTGCGGAAAGTTCAGAACCAACGGCTCACTACGCCGCAGGAATGGTTCACGCAACGCCAGTGCCGCGCCACTGCGCAACATGGCAAGCAGGGCGATGAGCGAGACGAGGACGATGGCGAGGACGAGCCGTGAATGCCGGCCGAACACGAGCCCGCCGAGAAGACGCGACTGCGGAGCCGACTGTCGCCGGCTGCGCCCCCGCAGCAGTGCGAGCAGCACGATGCCGGACAACAGAATGTATGCGACTGCGCGCCCCCGACCATGGATGTAACGACCGGTGGCCAGTACGTGCACCGCGAGAGTGACGACCAGCAGGCAGGCCGCAGCGACGTGCGCGGCCTGAAAGTTCCGGTGGCGTGGCCACAGCTGCCGGCGAACTGCCGCGCCCGCCGGTACGGTAAGAAAGATCAGGGTGAGAAGCGCCACGATCCCGGCGTATTCGTAACGAGGAGCCGTCAGCTTGACATGCTCAACGACGCGGTGATCGGCGCCGAGCAATAGCCCGATGTGGAGAACCGCGGCGCCGAGCGCCAACCAACCCAGAAGCTCGTGAGCGCGCATCGGGAAGGCATCGGGCGCGCCGGCGCGCGGACGCACGGCCAGCACGCACAGCACGAGGCAAGCGGCGACCGCGCAGAGACCCACGGCCTGTGCAATCTCCCACGCTGTAGTGAGCGACGCCACGAGAGACGAGTTACTCCGCGCACCGAGCGCGTCGGTTTTGAGGCATCAATGGAACGTAATGCTGTGTTGCGCCCGCTGGATCAAACCTGGCTCGAGCACCAGCCATTGGCCATGCGCCTTGCCACCCGTTCCGAGTTCGGCCGGCGTGTACCCCGTAGCTGTTGCGTCCTCGCCGTAAATGAGCATCAGCTCCTTGCGCGAGTGGTCCATGAGATGGACAAAGCGTGCGGACATCATGGACTTGGGCAATGTGTAACCTTCCGACCTCAGGAGAGCCTTGAAGTGTGCGCCGTCAGAGTCGGGCTCCTCGTTGCCGTCGGTGCGCTTTACCCAGGAATCTACGTAGAAATCCATGCCGCCGAGTGTAATGTGACGCACCGAGTCGTATTGGTGTTTCAGCTCCGGGTGTGAGGGAAGATAGGACTCGAACTGTACCCAGTAAATGCGGTTGACGTGCTTGTCCGCATCGGCGTCCACGAATGCGTGCAGCTCGATCATGTCGGAATAGGCCTCGAGTAGCCACCGGTCGGAGCCGACGTAGGTCGCAGACTCGGGAAGCTCGATGCGCGCATTGGGATCATGTGAGGACACGACGGTATTTCCATGCACCGTTCTCTCCGGCATCTCTCCGGCGGCGATATCACCTGCAACCGAGGTGCTCGAGATGAGCGCGGCCGACAATAATCCAGCAAACCGAGGACGTAACGGCATGTCTGGCTCCAATCGGGCAATACCATGCTAACGCAGCGGAAGTTGATCGAAGCGCTCGCGCGAACCGACACCTGCTCTGGTGAGTCGAAAGGGGCGGCAGCAGCTGTGTTGACGGCTCCATTGGCGATCGCTGGCTGGCTCCTGACCCAGAGTATCTTTCGGACACTCCGGCTACGGACGGGGATCTCATCGCACTCGCTCCCTGCGAGCCTGTAACACTAAGATTCTATTGAAGGAATTACTCCAGCCATTTCCAGCTCGCGGCCTCTCGTTGCAAGCCGCTGAGCTGTGGTACTCATAGCTGGCTGAGCAACAGTCAGAGTTGGGGGACACCGCGGCCAAAGATGGGGGCGCCTCCCCGATGCCCGCAGGCGGCGGGATGCGCAACATGTTGCCTCGAGGATTGCTCCGCTTCCGACACATCGAGGTAATCGTGTTCACCGCCCATCGTCCCATCGCCGCGGTGCTGGCTGCACTTGCCACATTCGCAGTCTTCGCCATGCTCGACCTGCTGCTGCAGCATGCGACGCGTTGACCCGCCGGCAGACCGCGCTAGGACTGTTCCTGCTGCAGCGCGCTGGCACACAACGCTGCGCCGCGCCTATCTGAGGCTGGCGGCAAAGAGCGCCCCCGAGTACATGCGCGTTCAGTGCCGCATGCACTGGAGAGTCTGGTCGCACTGCCGATGAGCCGGGGCCGCCGACGCGCCCGGTTGCGACGCGTCTCGCGCACGAAGGCGGGGTTTGCACGACCATCCCATTACGCCTCGGCGGGATTCTCGCTAAGCTCGCGGGACCGACGGGGAATATCGTGCTGTTGGAACGTGAACAGACCAGGTCTCGACTTGAGGGGGCGCTGCAGGCGGCACGCGCCGGCAACGGGCGCATCGTGTCGCTCGAAGGCGAGGCGGGCATCGGCAAGACCGCCGCAGCACTCGACTTTGTAGGCGTGCACCGCGTCGATGCTCAGGTCTACGTCGGCGGCTGCGAACAGCTGAGCACACCCGAACCACTCGGACCGCTACGCGATATCGAGCGTGACAGCCGTGGGCGGTTCTCGATCTCGGGCAACAGCCAGCTCGCCACCTTCGAGGCGCTGTTACGCCTGCTCACCTCGGCGCGCGATCCCGGCCTGTTGCTGATCGAGGATCTGCACTGGGCCGATGATCCGACACTCGATTTGGTCCGCTACCTGGGAAGGCGCATCCGCACGGCGCGCCTGCTGGTCATCGCGACCTTCCGCAATGACGAGGCTCCTTCCTCCTCACGACTCGCTTCGCTCTGGGCGGATATGCCACGCGACTCCCGCGAGCGCATCGTGCTCGAGCGGCTGTCTCCGCAGGCGGTGGCCGCGCTCGCCGAGCAGGGCGGCCATACGGCGGTGGAGGAGCTCTACGCCGTGACCGGCGGCAACCCCTTTCATGTTACTGAGTACCTGGCAACGGGCCGATCGGGCGTGCCGCACAGCGTGCGCGACGCGACCCTGGTCCGCACCGCCCGCCTGAGCGCACGCGCGCGCCGTACCCTGGATTGCGCGGCCATCTTTCCGCGCCAGATCGACCAGTCGCTGCTGCGCCTGCTCACCGAGGACACCGAGGATTCCGGCGTCGAGGAGTGCATGCGCGCCGGCATGCTGAGTGCGCACGGCGAGACGCTGGCATTCCGTCACGAGCTGGCGCGGCGCGCGGTGCACGAGGCGATATCGCCGTTGCGGCGGCGCGAGCTGCACGCCGCGGCGCTCGAGTTGCTCAAGTCGCGCCCGCAGGTGCGTGCCGCCGAACTCGCCCACCACGCGCAGCAAGCAGGCGCCGCAGAGGACCTAGTACGGTTCTCGCGGCAAGCGGCGGACGAAGCCGACGCGCTCGGCGCCCACCGCGAGTGCGTCGCCCACCTCGCGCGCGCCCTGGAACACGGCACCTGGCTCTCGAATGCTGAGCGTGCGGATGTGCTCACCCGGCAGGCTGAGGCGGGCGAGCAGTGCGGCGCGTTTTCGGAGGCTATCGCCGCCATCCAGGAGGCCATCGCCGCGCGCAAGCTCGCCGGTGACATCGTGGGCCTCGGCGATGCGCTGCGCATCGCCGCGCGGCTGCACTGGTTTCACGGCCAATCGGAGCTCGCCGAGGAGGTGGCCGCCGAGGCGCTCGAAGTCCTGCGGGACCACGCCGAAACACCGCAGTACGCCATGGCGCTGAGCACCCAGTCACAGCTGGACATGCTCGCCGAGCGCCCCCAGGTAGCCGTTCCGCGTGCACTCGAGGCCATGGCACTCGCCGAGCGCCTCGGCAGTTCGGACATCTACCTGCACGCGCTCACCAACGTGACCACGACGCGCTGCTCGATGAATGTCGAGACCGGTGTCGGGGAAATGCTCGGCGCGATCGCGGAAGCCCATCGCCGCGGACAGCCCGATCTGCTGCCGCGTCTGTATTCCAACCTCACCTACATGATGACGTACGATCGGCGTTACGAGGAACTGTTCCGACACTTTGATGAGGGGATCAACGCCGCGATCGCGCGTGACAACGCTCCGCTCGAGGCCTACATGCGCGGGGCGCGCGCCCTCGCCCTGCTCGACCTCGGACGCACGCAGGAGGCGGCCAGCGAGGCAGAATTCGTCGTCTACGGGCCCTATCCCCGCGGCACCTGCCGCTTCAACGCGCGCATCGCGCTGGCGCGTGCACGTATCCGCATGGGAATCCCCGAGGACGACGTGCTCGATGAGGCGCGCTCGCTGCCGACCTCGCAGCGCGACATCATGCGTAGCGCGCCGCTCGCGGTGGTCGATGCCGAGGCGCTATGGCTGGGCCTGCCGCGGCCAGGGACGCGCGAGCGGCTGCGCGCGGCGTTCGAGGCTTGTGAAGGTGCAGCCGGCCAGACCTGGAATCTGGCCGCGACGGTCCTCTGGCTCAAGATACTGGGTGAAATCGCTGCACCACCGACAGAGATCACGAGTCGGCTGCGACTGCCCTATCAGCAACATGTGGCAGGCGCATGGCGCGATGCCGCGAGCGCCTGGGCTGAGCTCGGTTGCCCGTACGAGCAGGCGATCGCACTCTCGGCGGGCGATGAGACGGCAGGGCGTGAAGCGCTGGCACTGTTCGACAAGATCGGAGCCATTCCCGCCGCGGCGCGGCTCCGACGTCAGATGCGCGCGAACGGCACGCGCTCCGTCCCACGCGGCCCGATCGGCAAGACGCGCGCCAACCCCGCGGGGCTGACCGGCCGCCAGGCGCAGGTGTTCGCGTTGCTCGTCAAGGGACTCAGCAATTCCCAGATTGCCCGCCGCCTGAGCATCTCCCCGAAGACGGCCGAGCATCACGTGTCGGCGATCATCGCGTGCATGGGGGTCACGACACGCGCAGAAGCCGCGGCCGCCGCGCGCGCGCGCGGACTGTTCGACACGCTCGAGAGTTAGGGGCGGCCGCCGCCAGAGATGGGGGGCCCGCCCCATGCACCCGGTCGCCAGCGCGACCATCCTGCCGCCTCGCAAATTAGGAGGCAGTGATGTCACGCATCGCAATATTCGTTTACGGAATCCTTTCATACGCGCTGTGCCTGGTAGCGTTCATCTATGCCATCGGATTCGTCGGCGGCTTCTTCACGCCGACGATGCTCGATGCGCCCGCACAGCGTCCGCTCGGCGCGGCCTTGACTGTCGATGTCGCCCTGCTCGTGGCGTTCGCGCTCCAGCACAGCATCATGGCGCGGCCGGCGTTCAAGCGCTGGTGGACGCGCATCATTCCTGAAGCGGCCGAACGCAGCACCTATGTGCTCGCCAGCTCAGTCGCTGTCGGGGCGCTCTTTGCATTCTGGGAGCCGATCGGAGGGGTGGTGTGGCAGACCGAGGGCGCGGTGCGGACCGCGGTCACCGCCGTGTATCTGTTCGGCTGGGCGTTGCTGCTGTATGTGACCTTCCTCATCGACCATTTCGACCTGTTCGGCCTGAAGCAGGTGTGGCGCAAGCTTGCCGGCAAGGAATACCGGCCCCCGCAGTTCTACACACCCAGCTTGTACAAGCTCGTCCGACACCCGCTGTACATCGGCTGGCTGACGATCTTCTGGGCGGCACCGACCATGACGGTCTCGCATCTGGTCTTTGCGCTGGTGACGACCGGTTACATCCTGTTCGCAATCCGACTCGAGGAACGTGACCTGGTGGCGGCGTTCGGCGCGGACTACGTGGCTTACCGTGCGCGCACCCCGATGCTCGTGCCGCGCCTGCCGGCCTCGGGACGGGCCGATGTGGCGGCGAATAGCCGGGCACGGACCTGAACGTGTCGCTGAATGCCGAGGAGTGGCCATTGGGCGATGCGGCGGTCGCGGAACTGAAGCGTGTGCTCGCCGTCACCGACCATCGCCCTCTCTTCCAGCGCGCGGCCGACCACGCGAGCGCGTTCCGCGATCGAGTTGCAGACCGCGCGCCGCGCCCTTCTATTTCGGCCGCAGCATTGCAGGCGCGCTTCGACGGACCGACGCCGGAAGTCGGCCAGGATCCCCTCACCGTCCTCGACGCCCTGCAGTTGGCGGCGGAGCCGGGCCTCACCGCCGCCGCCGGGCCACGGTTTTTCGGTTGGGTGATCGGTGCGTCGGACCCGCTCGGTGTGGCCGCCGACATGCTCACGAGCGCGTGGGGCCAGAACGCAGGTCTCTACGCCTGCTCGCCCGCGGCCGCCATGGCTGAGAAGGTTGCGGCTCGCTGGCTGCTCGACATCCTGCGGCTGCCACAGGAGTGTTCGGTCGGATTCGTCACCGGAGCCACGATGGCGGGGTTCGTGTCTCTGGCGGCTGCGCGCAGCGCCGTGCTTGCACAGGTCGGCTGGGACGTAGAAGCCGAGGGGCTCGCAGCCGCGCCAGCAGTGCGCGTGTACGTTGGCGAGGATGCGCACATCACTATAACGGCCGCCCTGCGCTACCTCGGCTTCGGCAGCCGTGCCACGCGCGTGCCGACCGACAGCCAGGGTCGGATGGATGCCTCGGCACTACGTACGGCATTGGCGCTCGGCAGCGGGCCAGCGATCGTGATCGCGCAGGCGGGCCAGATCAACACCGGTGACTTCGACCCGGTGGGCGAGCTGGCCCGCACTTGCCGTAAGCACGGCGCATGGCTGCACGTCGACGGCGCGTTCGGGCTGTGGGCGCGGACGGTGCCGGAGTTGGCCCAATTGACCGCGGGACTTGAGGAAGCGGACTCCTGGTCGGTCGACGGGCACAAGTGGCTGCAGCTGCCGTACGACAGCGGATTCGCCATTGTCCGCGACACCCACGCCCATCGGCGCGCGATGTCCATGACGGCGAGCTATCTGCCCCCAGCCAGCGAGGCGGAGTACGACGCCGGGCAGTTCGTTCCCGAATTATCACGGCGCGCCAGAGGTTTTGCGGTGTGGGCGCAACTGCGGGCGCTGGGCCGTCACGGCATTGCCGAACTGGTGCGGCGCCACTGTGCCCTGGCGCGCCGGCTCGCCCGGCGCCTCGCGAGTGCCCCCGGCGTGATGGTCCGGAACTCAGTGGCCCTCAATCAAGTCATCGTGACCTTCGGGACCGGCACGCTCGAAGAGTGCAACGAGCTGACGCGCGCCACCGTGGCACAGCTGCAGACGGATAACATCTGCCTGGCAGGCGGAGCCGACTGGCACCGGCACTACGTGCTGCGGCTGTCGCTGATTGCCGCGCCGCTGGTTGAGGCCGACGTGGACAGGCTCGCCGCTGCCATCCTGGCGGCGTGGCGCCGAGTCCAGAGTCGGGCACGACCGCGACCTTGAGCGGCATGTTGGCGGCGGCACAACACCGGCAGTCGCTGCTTTGATGGGGAGCAAGCAGGAGCATCTACCCAGAGGCTGAGAAATATCCGAGCCTAGTCTCTCAGGCAAGGAGAAGGTCGATGCCAATGGGCGGATCCATGCGGAGAGAAATCGGCGAGCTCGTCATCGCTACGAGCATCGTTCAGCTCGCCAACGGTTTCTTTGGCACATTCGTCTCCCTGCGGGTGGCCATCGAGAACTTCGAGGCCGCTGGTCTTGTGCTGAGCGCGTATTTCGCGGGCTTTACCGTCGGCGCGTTACGGTCCGGCAAGCTCATCGAACGGATCGGTCACATCCGTGCGTTCGCCGCCTTTGCCGGCCTGGTCGCCGCCGCGACTGCCGTCATGCCGCTGCTGATCGGATCGCTCGCCTGGATGGTCCTGCGGGCAATCGTGGGGTTCGGCTGTGCGGGGATTTTTGTCACCACTGAGAGTTGGCTGAGCGCCAAGGCCCCGCCATCCGCGCGCGGGCGAGTCTTCTCGATCTACATGGTCGGTACGTTCCTGGCTCTCGCGCTGGGTCAGCTCCTGATCGCTCGAGCGGATATCGAAGGAGCAACGCCGTTCAATGCGATCGTGGCGCTGTTCGCCGTGGCATTGATCATCGTTACCGCGGCTCGAGCCGAGCCGCCCCGCGTGAGTGCTGCTGCCCCACTGCCCTATGGCGTGCTCGCCCGAGCGGCCCCCATCGCCGTCGTGGGTTCGGCCTTGAGTGGACTCGTTAGCGGCGCCTTCTACGCGCTCGTGCCAGCGTGGATGCAGGATCAGGGTACCTCACGAGCGACCATCGCGTTGTTCATGCTCGTGGCAGTGCTTGGCGGCTTTGCGTTCCAGATCCCGGTCGGCCGTCTCTCCGACCGCTTCGACCGGCGCATTGTGCTGGCATTCCTCAGTCTCGGTTTCGCGGTCACCGCGCTGGTCATGGTGTTGTTGCCGCGCCCCCTGGCGACGATCCTGCCGGCCGCGGTCCTGCTCGGTGGTTTCATGTCAACGCTGTACCCAGTCTGCGTCGCGCACGCGCACGATTCCATGCCGCCAGATCGGGTCGTGGCGGTGAGCTCACGGCTCATTCTGGTGAGCGGCGTCGGCTCGGTGCTCGGCCCGCTGATCGGCGCGAGCCTGATGGCACACTTTGAAATCGACGGCGTCTTCTACTTCATGGCGGCTGCGGTACTCGTGCTCGCGGGCGTGGCAGGCTTTAGCGGTTTGATGACCCTGGCGCCCAAGCACCGGGAAGTGCCCTTTGAGATTCTGGCCCCTCAGGCCGGGCCGCTCGCACACCATCCGCTCGGCTCCTCGGATGAAACCAGTTACGACCGTGCCCTAGCGGAGCCATCGTCGCAGCACCGCATGTAGTAGTACTCGGCGATCTGTTCGGGCACCACGGACAGACGACGAGCCTGTAAAGTACCTGCTCCCCCCTCCTTGGGGGCACAGGAGAACCTGATGAAAGCCACGTGGCACGGTCATGTCATTGCGGAGAGCGATCAGACGATCGAGCTCGACGGCTATCAATACTTCCCGCCGGCCTCGGTACGCATGGAATTTCTGCAGGCGGCCCCCAAGACCGGGGCCGACAATCGCTGTCCCCACGGCGTCCAGTTCTTCAATCTCTCGGATGGAACCAACTCCAGCGAGCGCGCGGCTTGGGCATACGAATCGCCGCGCTCCTCCCACGCCCGGATAGCGCACTGGGTCGGGTTCTGGAACGACGTTGAGCTGCAACACTGACTCAGCAGCGCCCCATTTTCAGATCTCAAGCTCGAATCAGGCTGCGCCGGCAGGCTGCGCCGGCTCATTCTTCCGAACTTTTCGGCGGCGCCGATGGCTGACCGGACATCCGTTGGGCGAAAAACCAAAGTGCGGCAGCCAGGCTTCGCAGGGATCTGGGGTCAGACACGCTTTTAGAGTCCAGGACCTGTCTCTGCAGAGGCAAGGCTTCGTGGGCATTCGGTGCGATTACCCAGCCGTAAATGTCCCATCGCTGCACGGAGGTTGCTCCCCGTACCTCTTCGGAAACCAGGCAGTATTGATTTGAGTCATTCCGGACTCGCGGTATCGAGCGCACCAGGAACGTCACGGATGGTTTGTTTTGTTCGGACAAATATTGCGCCGGTAGATCGGTCGTAACATTTCCCGCGACCAGCGCTTCCTTTTTATTTGCAGCGTTGTACACAACACCACAGATATTGCGGGAGCTCAGGCAGGCACGGAACTGCGCGTGGAGTTGTGTAACATCGGGTTGGGACTCAGCCAGGTTCGCGAGCAATGGACGGACTGCCCCATCAACCAGAGCCGATACCTGTGCACAGGCCTGCAGTGGCCCTGCATTGGCGGTTGCGTGCAAAGCGATGAATGCGAAACTCGTGGTTACAAGCGGGATGCGCATTCGGTGTCCCCGTTGAGTACCGAGTCTTCAACTCGATAACCACCGGACTCTGGATCAGGGCGCAGTCAATTTTGGGCAGCGCCGCTTCGATATGCGAACACAAGCCAAAGCGTCGCCCCCACTGGGACCACCAAATTGCGCGCGAGCGCCCGTGGGCATCGTCAATCCGTTCGCACCATCAGTTCAGCCGTTTCTTGTGTAGCCATCTGATAGATAATTATATTTTCAGCAGCTTAGTTGTTCTATTCATGATAGCGTTTTAGCTATCATAGGATGCATGAGTAAATCTGCTCGGCTCCTTTTGTCGGCACGAAGAGCCACGGGCCTCACACAACGTGCTCTCGCGCGGCGGGCACGCACGTCCCAGTCGGTCATTGCGCGTATTGAAAGCGGGGCGACCAGTCCGAGCTGGAAAACGCTCGAGCATCTTCTGAAGCATGCCGGGTTTGACCTGCAGGCCAGCATCACGATGAGGGCCCGTGCTCACTCTCACATGCTGGATGACGTCGCTCGAATATTGCAGTTAACGCCGGAAGAGCGGCTGCTCGAGCTGCGCAACGCGGCGCGTTTTTTTGCCGCAGCGAGGCGTCTGGTCAATGGGCGCATTTGATCCAGAGCGAATCCTGCGCACGCTCTCGAAACGGGGCGTGCGCTATGTTCTCGTTGGCGCCACAGCTGCCCGCCTTCAGGGATTCCCGCGTCTCACGGCGGATGCTGACATCTCACCCGCAACCGATCCCGACAATCTCCAACGCCTGGCCGCTGCTCTGCGCGAGCTCAGAGCCCGCGTTTTCACGGAAGCCGTACCCGAGGGGTTGCCATTCAGTTGTGACGCAGAGGCGCTCTCCCGTTCAAATCTCTGGAACCTGGTGACCGATGCGGGGCGGTTGGATCTGATATTCAAACCAAGCGGAACTCATGGGTATGACGACCTGGCCCGATCGGCGCTCACATACGAGGTTTTTGGCGTAGAGGTCCGCGCCGCCAGTCTAAAGGACATATTGCGCTCCAAGTTGGCATCGAATCGTCCGCAGGACCAGCAGGACGTAATCATCCTCAAGGAGATGTTGAGGCGCCAATAGGCAGTGCACTCTCAGTGGCTGACACGGAACGCCTGCTGGAGGGGAACCATGAAGATTGCGCTGCCTACCCTGCTCAGCTTCAACGCAGGATACGTCGATACCGCTGGCTATCTCGCGCTACAGGGGTTGTTCACAGCCCACGTGACTGGAAACTTCGTGACGATCGCCGCGGCACTGGCTTTCGGAACCTCCGGTGTCGTGACCAAGCTCTCGGCGCTGCCGGTCTTCTGCGCCGTCGTCATGTTCACCCGGCTCGTGAGCTTCACGCTGCCCGCTCGCGATCGCGGTGTGCTACCGGCGATGTTGACCTTGAAGTTGATCCTTCTGGTGATCGGCGCTGCACTCGCGATCTGGTGGGGTCCGTTCGCAACTAGCGACGCCTGGAGGGCCTGGATGACGGGAATGATGCTGGTGGCGGCCATGGCGGTTCAGAACGCTACGCATCGCATTCACCTCAGTGCGACACCACCCAGTGCCATCATGACGGGAAACACCACTCAGATAATGATCGATCTCGCTGACTGGATGCACGGACTCCCGCCGGATCAGCGTGGACCGACGATGGCACGGCTGCGCCAGATGAGTAAGGCGGTAGCCAGCTTCGCCCTTGGGGCCGCCTTCGCTGCGCTCCTGTTCAGCACCACGAAAATGTGGTGCTTTGCAGTCGCACCGCTAGTCGCGGCGCTGGCACGGCTCGCGGCTAACTCCAGGCCACTCGGTGTTTCATCGGGACAGACCGCGCAGGGCTAATTTAAGGCCGCGCGGCGGCCGCGATCCCTGAAGGCTCCGCTCGATGCACGATCTCGCGCCGCTCGGTGAGCGATCAGCTCTGGCGGAGTGCCTTGATGAGCGAGTCGGTGTCGATTGTCCATCCGAAGAAGGACTCGACGTTGAACACCGTGGCGGTATGCGCCTCCGGCGGGCCGGCCTGAAGCGCGCCATCCGTCACGAGTAAGGGCCAGTATTCGTGAAAGTACGCATCGCGCAGTGTTGACTCCACGCACACGTTGGTGGCGATGCCGACGAACACCAGGTAGCGGAGCTCGCGGGCTCTCAGCACGGAGTCGAGCTGCGTGCCAGCAAATCCGCTGTATCGTGTCTTGAGCACGACGATGTCCGAATCGCGCGGCGCGAGGGCCGCCACGATCTGGAAGTCCCACGTGCCTTCAACCAGCAGCTGCCCTTTGAGTTCGGGCCGCGCCCGCATGAGGCACAGCGCCGTCTCTTTGCGAGGGTTGGGTGAAGCCGCGCCGCCGCCGTTGCTCAGGTCCGGCTTGTAACCGGTCTGCAGGTAGACCACTTGCACGCCAGCGGCCCGCGCCGCCTCGAGGAGGTCACCGATGCGTCGCACCACCTTGTCCGCCCCCGAGATATCGACGCCGGCGAGGTTGAGCATGCCGCCGGGGCTCGCGAAGGCATTCTGCATGTCGACGACCACCACCGCGGTGCGTGCAAGATCGATCTTCAGGGGTTCGGGGCGCGTGTCGAGGCTGAGTGTCGGCATGCCGAATTCGCTCCGGTGCTGCAATCCGGCCAACTATAACCGAGGATGTCGGTTGGCGAGGTTACCTCGAGAGCTCAGTGAGCAGCGACACCAGGTAATCCATGGAGGGCGGGACGTCGCCTACCGGTATACGCTCGTTGAGCCCGTGGCTGAATCGATCGCTGTCTTTTATGAACAGCGGGCTCACGCCATAGCTGGGGATGTGCTCGTTGCGAAACCACATGCTGTCGCTCGCACCGGCTGACATCGTGGGGAATACCGGGACCCCCGGATAACCAATGTGAATCGCTCGCGCGATCGCGTCAGCCACATCGGGCCGAAGGGGCGAAGCGTCGGTGGCCAGGCTGCCCTGGGAGACATCCTTGAACTGGATCGCGGGGTCCGCTGCGACGCGCTGCAGTTCCTCCATGATCTGCGCCCGCGAGTGACCGGGGAATATGCGGCAATTGATGTTCGCGCTGGCATGTTGTGGCAGCGCGTTGAGCGCATGACCACCGTTGATCGTCGTCACGACGCAGGTCGTGCCGATCTTGCCGATCGTCGCCGGATTCGCCTGTAAGACGGCAATCGCCTTGGCATCGGTCGGATCGGCAGCAAATGCGCGCATTGCCGCGGCGATCTCGGGGCGCTCATAGCGCGCTGCCGCCGTGAAATACGCGCGAGTCAGTTCGCTCAGCTCCGGCTTGAATTTGTATTGGCCGATGCGCACCAGCGCTGCCGATAGTTGATTGATCGCATTCGGATCGTATGGCCGGGAGCTATGACCGCCGGGCGATGTCACGGTGAGCTCGAAATCCGCGTACGTTTTCTCGGCACCCGACCAGGTGAAGTACTTTGGATTTCCCTCCGGGTCCAGCTGCCCGCCGGTGCCATCGATATTCAGGACCAACTCGGCATTCGCGAGCTCCTTTGCGAGCGCCGCAGTCGTCTTCATGGTGGTCTCTTCATCACCGGAGAATGCCAGGACGATGTCCCGCCGTGGCGTATACCCCTCGCGCTTGAGCTCGATGAGCGCGGCGACCGCCAGCGCGTCGTCCAGCTTCATGTCGCTCGCCCCGCGACCGTACAGGAGACCGTTCTCGGTGACCGGCGTGAAGGGATCGCGCTGCCAGTCCGACGGCTTGGCCTCGACGACATCCATATGCCCCGAGATCACGAGCGGCTTGAGAGTGGGATCCCGGCCTTTCCAGCGAGCGATCAGAAACGCCGTGTCATCGACCGGAGTGATCGTCACGTCCGCATCGTTGAACCCGCCGGCTACCAGAGCGGATTTGAACAACGCCGCCACTTGTGGCGCGCGATTGTCCGGGCCCCGCACCGAGCGCAGCGCGATGGCCTGCTTTGCCAGATCGAGCGCTTGGGCACCGGCGCGATCGTGATCCGCGGACCTTGCGGGAGCGCTCGAGACAGTGATCAGCACCATCCCTATCCATGTCGCTGCTGTCGCTAGTTGCACCCTGTCATCCTTCCGAGTCATGCGTGGATTTCCTTTGACCCCGGAGAGTCACATTTGTTGCAGTCGAGCGCTGCGCCGAGCGCGGCTGTCCGTCCCGCCGCGGTTGTCACCCATGGCCGATTCATCCACGGCGGGTTGTGACGTACGTGCTGCTGATGGCCGCATTCGAGTTCGGCGACCCACTGGCCCTCGTCGTCCTGGTGATAGCCCGTGATTCGTCGGTTCACCTACACATCCTAACCCGTTAAATGGGCACCGACACCAGGATCGAGGCGAAGGGCGCCGCGGCCAAGTTGAAGCGACCGGGTTGGATCGACTCCCGCATCACGGGACAGTCAATCCGCAGAGACGGTACCCGCAGTCCGTGCCGTGACGTAGATGATTTTCCCGAAGATCGGCCGTTCGGAATCGAGCACGCGCGGCTCCATGAGGCCCGCTTCGCGCATCCACTCGAGAATCCGCTCGCGTCTGTTGCCGTGCATACGCTCGCTCGCATGCAGCCAGCGCGCCAGTGGATTGTGGCTGTGCGCGCCCTCCTGCTCGAAGTCGAGGAGGTGGAGCGATCCGCCAGGCTTGAGGACACGGCGAATCTCGCGCAGCGTCCCAAGCTTCGTGTCATGCGGCAGATGGTGAAACATCAGGCTCGAGAAGACGCGATCGAAGTGAGCATCGGAGTACGGCAGCGCATTCGCGAAACCCTGATCGAAGCGTATCGAGACTGCCGCGCGTTCGGCTTTGCGCCGGCTACGGGCGAGTGCCTTGGGATCCGGGTCCAGCCCGATGACTTCGACACTGGGCATCGAGCGCTTGAGCGCGACGGCAAAGGTGCCGGTGCCGCAGCCGATATCCAGAACCCGGTAATGCGGCCGCACTGCTGCCTGGTCGAACAGCTTCCTGCGGGCGCGATCCGTGCCCAGCAGCTTCACCAGAGGGTCGTAGAGCGGCAGCAAGAGATCCAGTCCTGCCGCGGGGAGATAGGTGCGACCGGCATGCGACATGGCTTGGCTCCATTGATCACCCTGCGACCGAGACTAAAGCCTGGACCTGCGTATAGGGTCAAGCCCTGCGAACTGCCGATCGCAGGGGCAGGTCAGGCGCCGCCGGTTCCACCCTGTGTGTCATGGCGGCGTTCGGAGTGGTTTTCGCATCACCATTCTCTTCTCGGGCTCAGGCAGCAAGCGGCGCTCAAAGACCAATTGCCGCCTCATCTGGCTGCCCCATTCCTCTTCCGGCACGATGCTGAACCCGGCCTTTTCGTAAAAGGGCCTGTTCCATGGCAGGTGCGCATACGTTGTAAGCCAAAGAGCAGGCGCACGCGCCTTCTCGGCCATTTCCTCGATTGCGCTGAGAAGCGCGGTACCGATTCCCTGACGCATGGCGTGCATGCGGACCGACAGCTGCTCCAGGTACCCCGCGCCATCGAGTAGTCCCAGCGCCGCGAAGCCGACAGGTTCGCCGCTGCGATTCGCGGCGAGCAACGTGCTGCCCGACCGCAGGCAGCCGAGCCAACGACTGCGTTCCACGGCTGCGAGCTCGAGTTCCTCCGGCGGACTCATGACCAAACCCGCGCGCTCGAAGAGCCGCGAGGCATCGCGATCGATGTCGCAGATGATGTCGAGTTCATCGACCCTGGCCACGCGGTACGCAATCACTCCCACGCCTCCTGCTGTAGTACCACCCGATATCCGTCAGGGTCCTGGTAGCTGCGTCCACGCACGTTCCAGTACGGGTTGAATGAGCTGACGGCATCGAATCCCGCAGCGCTCATCCTTCCACACGCAAGGTGCCACTCGGATTCGAACGGGTAGTAGAGCACCAGAAGATCTTCGGGGGTCGGACTTGGCGTAACCGTGTGGTGCCGACAGCGCGTGAATTCGAGGTGATAACCCGCCGCAGGCGCACCCACCATGATGCCCTCGAAACCATCGTGATCGCGGAAGCTTGCGAGAATGCTAAGCGTGAGACCTTGGCAATACATGTTGGCGGCGCGCTCGATGTCAGTCACTGGGCGAGCAATCCGAAGATGCTGGGTCATTTATTTGGCTCCAGAAACTCCGCAGCAGACCGGCTGTAATGCCCAGTCGCTGCATGCGCGCGTTCCCGGTCGAGCGATGCGGGCGAGTGACACGGCCGGGTAAGCGCAAGACTCAACGCTAACCCGGCCGGCCACTGCCACTCAAGCGAGCTTCGCGAGGTGGGCAAGCCCAAGCGCCTCGATGACGTGCGCCTGGACCGGTGCGGTCTGCGCATTCACGGTGTCAGATCCGAACGCGCTGCCCACCACGGTGCGCGCGGGCCGTGTCCCCTTCGGCTGCGCCACGAGCTTGGTAATCGCCTCGGCGACATCGTGAGGCTTCGGCGCACTGGTCGACTGGAACAGCGCCGCGAAGTGCTTGAACAGGTTTCCAGGAATCTCGCCCACGGCGCCATAGGCCCCGGCGCGATCGAGGTCCGCCGGCTGCTGCATGTTCGAGTACATCGCCGTGGGGTAGGCGCTCGGCTGCACCAGTGTCACTTCGATACCGAGTTGCGATACCTCATAGCGGAGGCTGTCGGTCAAAGCCTCGACGGCGAACTTGCTCGCACCGTAGATTCCAAAAAACGGAAAGGTCACGCGCCCGAGGATCGAGCCGATATTGATGATCAAGCCATCCCGCTGTGCTCGCATGCTGGGCAGTACAGCACGACTCGTGCGCAGCAATCCAACCACGTTCGTATTGAAGATCACCTTCGCCTGGTCGGCAGTGAACGCCTCGGTGATGCCTGCCGAGGCCACACCCGCGTTGTTGATCAGCACGTCGATACGCCGCGCGCTCTGCAGAATTCCCTTCACCGCTCCCTCGACCGAGGCGTCACTGCTGACGTCGAGCTCAACGATCTCGATACCGTGCGCCTGAAGCGCTCGGGCATGGTCCCGGTTCTTCACTTGTGGGTCGCGCATCGTCGCGAAAACGCGATGTCCGGCGCGCGCCAGCGTTTCGGCCGTATCACGGCCGAAGCCACTGCTGGCGCCCGTTATCAGAATGGTCTTAGACATGTTCAGGCTCCTATGAACTTGGAATGGAGGGAGTCAGCCCGCGCGCTGCAGCTTCTGCAGCTTGCGCGCGAGAAAATCGCGAATGAGTGCCGCGATCTCCGCGCCGTGACTCTCGAGGGCGAAATGTCCTGCATCGAGCAGGTGGATCTCGGCGTCGGGGTTATCGCGCCGAAAGGCCTGCGCACCTGCCGGCAGGAAGAACGGATCGTTGCGACCCCAGGCAGCCAACAGCGGTGGGCGGCGGGTACGGAAATACTCCTGGAACTTCGGATAGAGCGCGACGTTGCTCTGGTAGTCACCGAACAGGTCGAGCTGGATCTCATCGTTGCCCGCTCGGGCCAGTAAGGCAGAATCCAGAGTCCAGGCATCCGGGGACAACCGCTCAGCCTGCGGCACACCGTGGGTGTACTGCCATCGCGTGCTCTCCGGTGTCAGCAGCGCACGCAACGCCGCGCGGTTCTCTTCCGAAGGATTCTTCCAGTAAGCCTGTATCGGGTTCCATCCCTCGCTCAGGCCCTCGAGGTACGCATTGCCGTTCTGCGAAATAACCGCTGTGATGCGCTCCGGGTGACGCAACGCCAGGCGAAAACCCACGGGCGCGCCGTAATCAAACACGTAAATCGCGTAGCGCTCGAGGCCCGTCACTTCGGTGAAGCGATCAATCACCTCGGCCAGGTGATCGAAGGTGTACGCAAACGCGCCGCGCGTGGGAGCGTCGCTGTAACCGAAACCCGGCAGATCCGGCGCGACGATGTGGTAAC
>Ga0126381_100002751_pt1 | contig 19062 bp, 13 predicted proteins | sample PanSoiMetPlot_28_FD_96465 | JGI IMG/M metagenome (GOLD analysis project Ga0126381, IMG submission 96465) | Tropical forest soil microbial communities from Panama - MetaG Plot_28 | ecosystem: Environmental > Terrestrial > Soil > Tropical forest > Bulk soil | place: Panama | collected 2016-02-17
CGAGCCGTAGCGGCCGCGAATGTCCTGAAAAACGAAGATGTAGCCCTCGGAAATCATTTCAGCATAGCGGCCAAGTTTACGGCTGTAGCCCTTTTCGTCGTCGGCGAGACCATAGGGCGTGCGTTCGAAGATGATGGGCAGCGGTTCCGCGGCGTTCTTCGGGGAGTAGATTTCGGTGTGAAGCTTTGTGCCGTCGCGCGCGGGGATCATAACGTCGGTTTTGTCGAAAAGCGTCGAGTAGTCCGGGCGTTCCTGCTGCTGCGCGGCAGCGGCGAACGCGGGCAGAAGAATAGCCAAAAGCGCATAAACACAGTTCCGATCAACATGAGTCGAGCGCACGAGTCTTCGGTCCTCCCTTAGTTCTCTTATCCGTCGGCTTTCTCAACCACGCAAAAGAGATTGCCGTCGGGATCCTCTAAGACGACGAAGTCACTGCCCGGCTTATACCGCCAGGGATAGCGCCTCGCCCCACCGCTGATAAGCCGTTCCACTTCCCTCTCGCTATTGCTGGTGTAGAGGTCGAGGTGCAGTCTGCTTCTTTTGCCTGAACGTTTCTCCCTCACCCGGTTCAAAGACAGGTTCGGCCCTTTCCCCTGAGGGTCACGAAGAACCACCCAGCCGCTCGTCGGAGGCTCTCTCGGAACGTAACGGAGGGCATGTTGCCAGAACTCGAGCATCTTGTCGAACTCATAACAACGAATGACGATGGAGCCAATCTTCATTTCTCGACCGTTACTCTCGCGGCAGGATAGTACACGAAAGCCGGCCCGCTCTGTTACACTGGAGTTGGTTCGACCGCACCTCCAGAAGCGCGCGGAAACCAGGAGAAATATCCGGGCTGCTGGTTGTTTCAGCAGCTATTTTTGTATTTAGGGGCGTTGGCGCACGGGCGCCATTCCGACAAGAAACCATGAGTCAAAAGATTCGAAACATTGCCATCATCGCCCACGTGGACCACGGCAAGACCACGCTGGTGGACGCGATGCTCAAGCAAAGCGGCATTTTCCGCGCCAACGAAGCGGTGGTCGAACGGGTGATGGATTCGAACGAACTGGAGCGCGAGCGCGGCATCACCATTCTGGCGAAAAACACCGCTCTTTCTTTCCGGGGCACGAAAATCAACATCGTGGATACCCCGGGGCACAGCGACTTTGGCGGCGAGGTCGAGCGCGCGCTGCGGCTAGTCGATGGCGTGGTCGTGCTGGTGGATTCGAGCGAAGGACCGCTGCCGCAAACGCGTTACGTGCTGCAAAAGGCGCTGGCCGCCAAGCTGCCGCCGGTGATTGTGCTGAACAAGATTGATCGCGTCGACGCGCGCCCCAAAGAAGTGCTCGACGAGATTTATGACCTGTTCATCGATCTGGATGCGACTGAAGACCAACTCGATTTTCCGATTGTTTATACCAATGCGCGCGACGGCGTGGCGCATGGCGAGCTTGGCGGCAGTTCCAGAGACCTGCTGCCGTTGTTTGAAGCCATCGTGAAACACATTCCCGCGCCGCCGGGCGATCCCGCAGGCGTGCTGCAAATCCAGGTGATGAACCTCGACTACAGCGAGTTCCTGGGGCGCATCGCGATTGCGCGCGTGTTCCAGGGCACGCTGCGGCGCGGCGAGGAAGTCGGCGTCAGCAAGCTCGACGGAAAACTCCAGCCCACCAAGATCACGAAACTTTTCACGTTTCGAGGGCTCGAGCGCGACGAAGCCGAAGAGGTTTCCGCGGGGGACATCGTGGCCATTTCCGGCGTCGAGGGCATTCAAATCGGCGAGAGCATCACGGATCTGGATCGACCGGCGCCGCTTGAGCCGTTGCTGATTGACGAGCCCACGCTCGCGATGATTTTTACCGTGAACAGCGGGCCGCTTTCCGGCCACGACGGCGAGTATCTGACCTCGCGCGACCTGCGCGACCGCCTGCAAAAAGAGCTGCTCACCAACGTTTCGATCCGCGTCGAGGACACGGACACGCCGGAATCGTTTCGCGTGCTCGGGCGCGGCGAGCTGCAACTGGCGATTCTGATTGAGACCATGCGGCGCGAGGGTTTTGAATTGATGGTGGGCAAGCCGGAAATCGTGACGCGCACGGAAAATGGCAAGAAGCTCGAGCCCGTCGAGCGCCTGGTGATCGACATTCCCGAGAAGTTCATCGGCATCATCATGGAAACCATCGGCGGCCGCCGCGGCGAGATGACCAAGATGAGCAATCACGGCTCGGGGCGCGTGCGGTTGGACTTCAAGATTCCCTCGCGCGGATTGATTGGCTTGCGCAGCCAGTTGCTGACCGACACGCGCGGCACCGCGCTGATTCACTCGATCTTCGACGGCTGGACGGAATACGGCGGGGAGATGGCGCTGCGTCCTACCGGCGCGCTGGTAGCCGACCGCGCGGGAGTTTCTACCGCCTTCGCACTGTGGAATTTGCAGGAGCGCGGCGAACTGTTTATCGGACCGGGTGTGGACGTTTACGAAGGGATGATTGTCGGCGAGAATTCGCGTGAGCAGGACATGGACGTGAACGTCACCAAGGGAAAGAAGCTGACGAACATGCGCTCGTCTACCGCGGATGAAGCCATCCGGCTGATTCCGCATCGCGAACTGAGCCTCGAGCAGGCCATTGAATTTATCGCCGACGACGAGTACGTGGAGATCACGCCGAAAACCATCCGGTTGCGCAAGAAAGTTCTGCAAGCCAATAAGCGCCCTCGCCGCTGGCAAGAAATCCGCGCCAGCCAGGAAGCGGGCTAGAAACAACGTCGCTCACGTTCTTTCCAGATCCCGCAGCACCGCTCGAACCACGCTCTTATCGGGCTGATTTCTTTAGCAGTTCGTCCAGGTACTGCTTCCAGACGGCGGCGCGCGTGTGCGTGCCGTGGCCGCGGGTTTCGTTGGTAATGGGCAGAAGCACGAATCGGCCGTTTTTCACTTTTTTGATTTCGCGTTCGGCGATGCCGAGTTCCGGCGGATTGATGAAGTCGTCGGCGGAATTGATGTACACGACCGGCGCGGTGATCATCTCAAGATGTCCTGAAGGGTCGTAATTCCGGGAAGCGTTCACGGCATATAAGAGATCGTTGGCATCGAGACCGGCAGAGCGCGCTTTGAAATAGTCATCCAGCGCTTGGTCCGCGGCATCGCGCGTCGCGTAGGTTTTCTGCATGTTGAGCGGGGCGCTCCCGGCGATCAACAGTAAGTCGAGGGCCGTGCGCAACGCCTGCCGCGGTTCGGCCGAGTATTCTCCGCCTTTCCATTCGGGATCGTTGCGAATTGCGTCCATCACCATTTTGCGCCAGATACGATTGCGCCCGGCGATCTGGATGGGCAGGCAGGCGAGCGGCATGAGCGCATCCATGAAACCAGGAAAGCTTTCGCCCCAAACAAAGGAATGCATGCACCCCATCGATGTGCCCATGACCAGCCGCAGATGGTTCACCCCGAGGCCTTCGGTGAGCAAACGATGCTGCGCGGCGACCATGTCGTCATAGTCGTATTGCGGAAAGTGCGCGCGCAGACCGTCGCTGGGCTTCGAGGATTTTCCGTGCCCGATGCCGTCGGGAAGAACGATGTAGTAGCGCGCGGTGTCGAGAAGCTGGCCCGGGCCGAAGAGTTCGCCCTCAAAAACGGGCGTGAGGAATTGATGTCCGGTGCCGCCGGTACCGTGCAAAATCAAAACCGCGTTGCTGACGCGTCCTTCGGCGTCGCGCGCGGGCTTCCCCAGCGTGGTGTAATGAAGGCGCAGCTCCGCGAGCGATTCACCGGAGCGAAACTGGAAATTCTTCACGACAAAGTCGCCTTCGGTCGAGGCCGGCGCGGCCTGCTGCCCTCGGGCGGGGCAGTCGCCGAAAAAGAACACGGCAAACAAACCAACGAGGAGTCGTAAAAGGAATCGGGACATGTCTCACCTCAGCGAATTCGCGAGAAAGGCCAAGAATTTATCATAAACAGCGTGGCATCGGGTGGCCGGCAAAGCGGAGTCGAGGAGGGTCTGGCCATCGACAGTTTTCACGTCAAACATCCTTGCTTTAGGGCCGCTCGGTGCATAAACTGCGACACGCCCGACAATCTCCTGCCCTCGGGGTGGTTCATGCGAAAAACGTTGTTCCCGGTTTTCTGTTCGTTGCTGGTCGGGTCCCTGTGGTCTCTGTGTTGCTCGGCGCAGGACCGGCCGAAGCTGGCCCCCGAGGTGCGCGTGTTTGTCAAAGAAGACGCGCCGGTGATTGCCCTGACGCATGCACGGGTCATCGACGGAACGGGCGCGGCCCCTCGAGCGGACCAAACGCTGGTACTTCGAGAGGGGAAGATCGCTTTGCTTGGCGAGGCGGCTAGCACAAAAATTCCCGAGGGTGCCAAGGTAGTTGATCTCTCCGGGCGTAGCGTCATTCCGGGCCTTGTCGGGATGCACGACCACATGTATTACCCGTCGCCGGGCGGGCCGCCGCCACTCTACCCCGAGCATGCCGCAAGTTTTCCGCGGCTGTATCTGGCGTGTGGCGTGACTTCAATCCGCACCACCGGAAGCATCGAGCCGTATGCGGATCTCGCGCTCAAGCGGGACATTGATGACGGCAAAATGGCCGGTCCCAAGATTCATGTCACCGGGCCGTACCTGGAAGGTCCGGGAGCCTTCGCCCTCGAAATGCATCAACTCAAGGACGCCGATGATGCGCGCCGCACCGTGGAATTCTGGACCGAGCAGGGCGTGACCTCGTTCAAGGCGTACCAGAACATCACCCCGGAAGAACTGGCGGCCGCGGTAAAGGCCGCGCACGCGCACAGCCTCAAGGTGACTGGGCATCTGTGTTCGGTGGGGTTTCGCGAGGCGGCCAGTTTGGGCATCGACGACCTGGAACATGGCTTGGTCGTGGATACGGAATTCCTCGCCGAGAAGAAACCGGGAGTGTGCCCCAACACTGCCGCCGCAAACAAAGCCCTGCTACCACTCGAGGTCTCGAGCGGGCCGATTCACGACATGATTCGCGACCTGGTGACGCACCACGTTGCGATTACCTCCACGCTGCCGGTGTTTGAGACGTTTGTCCCCAACCGCGGGCCGCTCGAGGGTCGAGTCCTGGATGCCATGCTTCCCGAAGCGCGCATTTCCTATCTGAGAAGACGCGCCTTGATCTCTGACGGAGCAGCGAAATCGGATTGGCCGGCGCTGTTCAAAAAAGAGTTGGAATTCGAACGCGAATTCGTCAAGCAAGGCGGTTTGCTGCTGGCCGGACTCGATCCCACGGGATATGGCGGAGTGATCGTGGGATTCGGAGACCAGCGCGAAGTCGAGTTGCTTGTCGAAGCGGGATTCACGCCGGTGGAGGCGATTCGCATCGCCACCTCGAATGGCGCCGACTTTCTCGGCGAAGGGGGCAAAATCGGGACGCTCGCAGTGGGCAAGCAGGCGGATCTCGTGGTGATTGACGGCGATCCGTCGGGAAATATCAAGGACATCGAAAAGGTAGATACCGTGTTTAAGGATGGCGTGGGTTACGATTCGGCAAAACTCATCGAATCGGTCCGTGGCTTCGTGGGATTGCGCTGACCCGGTTGCCAGGGAGGCCGTAACAATTCGCAAATTGTTGGGTTTGAAGGACGGAGTGAGGTACAGTCAGGACTTCGGAGCAGCACGCTTCGAGAGCCAGCATCCAATCGATTAAACGGGGCGGCCCGAGTAACTTCCTTTGCGCTCCAAGAGGAGATAATGATCCGTGAGTCATGTTCCGGGGGTAAACGGTGACGCAGTGCATCCCACGATTGCCGCGACGGCCACAGCGCTTCCGCCGCACACGATCACGCGCGACGATGTGAAGTATTACCTGGGTCGCGTCTTCGCCATTCCCGAGCGGCGCGTGGAAGCCATGATGAGCATCGTGGATAACGCGCAGGTCCATAAGCGGCACTCCATTTTCCCCATCGACTACACCGTTGAGCCGCGCGCGCTTTCCAAAACCAACAACGAGTACATCGAACACGCGGTGAAGCTGGGCCGCGAAGCCGCCGAAAAGTGTCTGGAGCGCGCCGGACTCAAGCCGGAAGACATCGATCTGATCATCACCGTTTCCTGCACCGGCTTCATGATTCCTTCGCTCGACGCTCATCTCATCCACCAGATGGGCTTTCGTCCCAATGTCCGGCGCATGCCGTTTACAGAATTGGGTTGCGCCGCCGGGGCGATGGCTCTAGGCCGCGCTGCGGATTACTTGAAAGCGCGTCCGGGCGGAAACGTTCTGATCATTTCTGTGGAGCTGCCCTCGCTTACCTTTCAGCGCAAAGACATTTCTCAGGCCAATCTGATTTCTTCGATTCTGTTTGGCGACGGCGCCGCTGCGGTGATCGTTCGGGGAAATCCTGCCCCGGGACCAAAAATTCTGATTTCCGAGACTTATACGTTTCCCGATTCGCTTTTTGCCATGGGATTCGACCTGCGTGATTCCGGTTTCCATATTATTTTGGACAAAGAGGTCCCGGAAATGATCGGGGGGAAAATCCGCGGCCTGGTGGAGGGGTTCCTCGAGCGCAATGGACGGAAACGCGAGGACATCAAAGGATGGATCCTGCATCCGGGTGGCGCGCGCTTGCTCGGAAATGTGGAAGCCGAGTTGGGCCTGTGCAAGTGCGACACCCAGCCCTCCTGGGACATCCTCGGCAACGTGGGGAACCTCTCGAGCGCGACCATTCTTTTCATCCTTCAGGAATGGCTTGAAAAGCGCCCCCTCAATGCCGGCGACTATGCGCTGGCTGCGGCTTTTGGACCCGGCTTCAGCGCCGAGTTTCTTTTGCTGCAATGGGCCTGAGCGTTTACCTTTACCTGACTCTCCTGGCCGCGGTGGGCGTGCTCCGTCTCGTCGAACTGCGAATTTCGCACAGGCACCAGGAGCGCATGCTGAAGCAAGGGGCCGTTCCTGTCCCGGAACCGCACTTCAAATGGATCGTCGTCGTGCACACCGGGGTATTGGTTGGCGCTGCCCTGGAAGTGCTCCTGCTTCACCGGCCTTTTCTTCCCGTTCTTGCCGCACCGATGTTTGCCCTGTTTCTTGCATCTAATCTAATACGCTTCTGGGTCGCACGAGCACTGGGAGACCTGTGGAGCGTCGAGGTGATGGATTCCACGCGAATCGGTGTGGTGACCAACGGGCCGTTTCGCTATGTGCGGCATCCCAATTACGCCGGCGTGATTCTGGAAATGATCTCGCTTCCGCTCATTCACACGGCATGGATCACCGCCCTCGCAACTTCCGCCGGCTATTCCATCGCCTTATCCATGCGGATTCGTGCCGAAGAAAGCGTGCTCATGGCCAATCCCGAATACCGCGCGGCAATGGGCCACAAGCCGCGATTTTTGCCTGGTCTGTTTTAGAGAAAGATGTTCGAATGCACTTGGGAATGCTACCCCTGCTGTGCATCCTCCTGTTGCAAACGCCCGCGGGCCTAAACGCGCAACCGGTCGAAGATGCTGCGACGCCCGCGTTCGTGAGCGTGCCGGAGCTTTCGTCGGGTTTTCGCCAGCTGTATATTCAGAAGTTCCCCGAAGGCCGCGCGCAGTTCGAGGCCTGGGAGTCCCAGCACCCCGACGAACCCTTTGGACAGGTGGCCATCGCCGCCAGTTATCTCTTCGAAGAGTTTTACCGCCAAGGCGTGCTGAGCAGCGACTTCTTTTTGAACGAGAAGAAATTCCTACACGGCATCGACGGCGAGCCAGACCCGGCGCGCATGGAGGGCTTTGAAAAGGCCATTCAAAGAGCCCGCGAACTGGCCGCACAGCGTCTTGCCAAAGACCCCCGTGACCCGGAAGCTCTCTACGCGCTCACGCTCTCTGCGGGCATGGAATCAGACGCCGACATGATTCTCAGGAAGCACAATTTGGATGCGCTACGAAGGCTAAAGGAAGCCAATGCCCACGCCAAAGCATTGTTGGCCGAGCGGCCCGATACGAAAGACGCTTATCTGGCCTTAGGAACCGCGAATTATATCATTGGGAGTTTATCGGTGGGCTTTCGCGCCATGCTGTGGTTTGGCGGAATTCACGGTGACAAGAAGCTCGGAATGAAGCAATTGGCGGAAGCCGCAGACGGAGGACGCTATCTGGAGCCTCTTGCCAAGATCATGCTGGCCCTGGCCGCGCGCCGCGAGAAACAGAAGCCGTTGGCGCAGAAGCTTCTGCGGGAATTAACCGAAGAGTTCCCGGAAAGCCCGCTCTATTCCGTAGAGTACGCGAAAGCCACGGGCCGGCCGATCCCCGCGACCATGCATCCTTGAAGTCCGCTCCCCGGTGCGTTTTCGCCATTTGTGACGCTCGTCTCCTGTGGATTCCGACGCATAAATTCCGGATGCCCGATCGCTCCTAGCCGTTAAGTCTCCTGATTTCAATGGCCAAGACAGATGGTCACGTGGTGGATGAGTTGCTCTTCGACACAATGGATATAACGACCTTATCCTCTCGCGGTCTCAAGGGAGAAGGGAGGCAGTTTATGCAGCTCAAAGAGGCGTATCTCGAGCGGGCCGGGGTGGAACTGGAAGACTTGGCAGCGCGCGTCGCGCTGCTCAAAACTCGGATTGCGAAGCAAAACGTCAGCGTGCCGCTCGAGCATCGTTGGCAGCTCGCCTGGGTGCGCAACCGCTTCGAAAATTTCAAACGGCGCGTCGAGCAGCTCGAGGAGGCCAGCGAGGGGAACCTGGAGGAAGCGAGAATTGCTTCGGAGTTGGCCTGGAAAGACCTGCAGCGCGCTGTGGATGCGCTTTTGTCCGCGCTTCGCTCGAGAGGGCCAAATAAAACAGTGCCCCGTTTCGCGGGCTGCCTACCTGCCGCAGGTAAGGAAGGAGGGCGTCATGAAGAAGACAGGGAAGACGCGCGTGGGACAGCCAAAGAAACCGCAAAGGATGAGCCAACAGATCGCTAGGGGTCGTCTGCGCCGCGCGCTCGCCGCCGCGGCGGAGAGCCAGAAGCAGCAGAGCCAAGCTCGGCGGCGTTGCGCGTAGTCTGTGTTTGCTGAATCGCCGCCAAAGCGGGCGGGATGGAGCCGGGTGCTCCATCCCGCATTTTGCTTTGCATCCACTGACCACCGTCCCCGGGGAACGCTTTCCGAAAAGCGCGGCCAGATTCCTTCGAATCGTCTAGAATCCACCGGCGTGATTTCTCGATGGTTACCTAGCGGAAGGCGGTGAAACATGTTCGAGCGCGATGTACTCGAAGGCCGAGCTATTTTTCTCACCGGCGGCGGCACCGGACTCGGCCGCTCCATGGCTCTGCGGTTTGCCGAATTGGGAGCGCGCCTCTTCCTCGTGGGCCGTCGTGAGGACCCTCTTCGCGGAACCTGTGAAGAGATTCTTAGGGCGGGTGGCCGAGCCGGCTATACCACCTGCGATGTTCGCGACTACGGCGCCGTCGAACGAGCCGCGGCGAAAGCGGAGGAGCAACTCGGAGAAATCCATGCGCTCGTCAACAACGCCGCCGGCAATTTCATTGCTCGCACGGAAACGCTATCGCCCAACGCGTTTAACGCGGTTGTGGGTATCGTGCTGAACGGCTCTTTTCACTGCACGCAAGTTTTCGGCAAGCGCTGGATCTCGCGCAAGATGGGTGGGAACGTATTGAACATCGTGACCACCTATGCCGCCGCCAACTGCGGCTCGGGCTTTGTCGTGCCTTCGGCTTGCGCCAAAGCGGGGGTCTTGGCCCTGACCACCTCGCTGGCCGTGGAGTGGGCCAAGTATCACATTCGGCTGAACGCCATCGCTCCGGGCCCTTTTCCAACCGAAGGCGCCTGGTCGCGCCTGATGCCTTCGAAACAATTCGAGGAACACGGCAAAGACAAGCACCCCATGAAACGCTTTGGGCGCCACGAGGAATTGGCCAACCTCGCCGCCTTCCTGCTGAGCGACATGGCCGAGTACATCAACGGCGAATGCGTGGTGATCGATGGCGGGCAGTGGCTGCGCGGTGCTGGAGAATTCAACGACCTGCTGCTGTTGCAGGAAACCGCGTGGGAATCGATGGAAGCCGCGCGCCAGAAAAAATCCTAGGGCATCGTGCCGCTCACTCGGGGAGCGCGCGTTTTCGCAATTCGACGCGCAGCTTCACCTCGCCAATGATTTGCCCGTTGGCTTCGGCGCGGACGGTGACTTCTTGGGGCTCGGCCTTTTTCTCGGCCTTATCTGCTGGCGCCGGCAATTTCACTTCCACCCGCGCCGCAGAGGTTTGTTTTGCCGCTACCGTAAATTTTCCCGTGCCATTCTCCGCAGTCCATCCCGCGGGCAACGCGGCAGTGAGCGTGACATCGTGTGCTTTTGCGGTTTGATTGCGAATCCGCAACGGAACGACCAGTGTTCCCGGCCCTTCGAGGGCGATCTCGGGCGGCTCGGGATGGGGCAGATTTGTGAGACCGTGAGCACGGCGGAACTCGCCGTAAAAACTCCACGGCCCGCCAAGCTCGACCGACAAGTCCGGCCTGGCAGGTTCCGGCGCCATGTCGGGCCGCGCGTAAGGAATCGCACCCGGCGTGATGCCTTCAAAAATGTCGCCGGTCACGCTGCCTCCTACCAAAGACTTGCCAAGCACGAAATGCTGATCTTCTCCCCAGCCATCTTCCGAAGTAGCCAACTTTTCGATCTGCGCTTCGTCCATCTGCGCGATCTTGTCGAGGTAGGATTTGGCTTGCGTCTGATGAGCACGAAACGCATCAAGCGCCATCCGCCAGTACGGCTTGTTACCGAGTTTAGAGACTTCCTTCACCGAGTAGCTCGGACCTTTGCCGCGGAAAATGTCCTCGCGATCCGCATCGGGAAAGTAATAGATCTTTTTCACCTGCCAGGGCCGCAAGTTTTCGAGGAAGGGTTCGAGTCGCTTCATCGGACCGGCAACCTGCTCGGGAAATACCGTCGGGTTCCCCGCCAGATCAAAGGCTTCGGTCGAGAGCACACCGGAAGCCTGATGGTCGCCGTGATCCTCGCCCCTAAACGTGCCCGGCAGAAAAGTAAGGATGACTTCCGGGCGCGTCAGGCGCACCAGCCGCACCAGTTGCTCCAAAGTTTCTCCGTGATCCCAATTTCCTAATGACACCAAAACGTCCTGCGTAGCCGTATCCTTCCCGCTGAGAAACCAAACGTTGTTGATGCCCAGCGTCTCGAGCGCACTGCGTGCCTCGATCTCGCGCACATCACCGAGCGCCGCCGCCTGCTCGGCTCCCGCTTCATTTGAGCCACTGCCCCCGCGCGTACCAAAAACCACGGCGATGCGTCTGTGTTCGTCGAGTGCGCGCGCGAGATACGGCGTCACCGCGGCCTCGTCATCGGGATGCGCCACCACCACCATGATGTCCGCCTTGTAGCGTTCATCCTCATGCGGGAGCGGCTTCGCTTCCTGCGCATTGGCCCCCGGCAGGAGGGCAGTTAGAAACACGGTTAGCAGAGCTCCGGCAAATCGAAGCATTGGTGGTCCTTTTCGGATGAATTTCTCCCTCAGCGAACCTCTACCCCGCTGACTTCGACACTACTCCCAATCTTCATGGATGCGCCATCAAAGCCGCGAGGTACTTTGTCTCGTGCTGCCTCGAGGATACCAGCAAGTCATTTTAGCTTGGCCCACTCCCCTTTCGCTTCCCTCGAGAATACGGAGATCGAAGTCAGGGGAAAAACACTACGCGTGTGGCGCGGGCTGTCGCGAGAACCCAGGCGAGAATTCTTGAGTGACGAAGGAATTTGCTAGACTGACACGCAATAAACTAGGGGGTGTCAGGTGGAGATGCGCGTTTCGCTCCGAGAAGCGGGAGCACTCTCGGTTCGGCAACCCAACCGCCTTGCCTGTCGAATTATCCGAAACGCATTCCTGCTCGCGCTGTGTGTAGGTCTTCCAAGCTCTCGCGCGGCCGAGAGCACGCCTGGCACTACGCCACCTGGCGATCCCGCGCAAACGTGCGCCGCACTCGCCAACTTCAATCTCGAAGATGCCCCGGGCGGGCCCGCGCTCATCACCTCGGCCCGTCTGGTCGCCGTGCCCTCGACGGGTCTCGAGCGTTGGATCCTCACGCCGAGCGGATTTGGGAGCGACGCCGACAAAGCCGTTGGGCGAATTCGAGCCTACTGCGACGTGACCGGCTACGTCGCGCCGCAAAACAAGTTCGAGCTGAAGCTGCCGCCCCCGGAGGATTGGAACGGGAACTTTTTCTTTTATGCCTGTGGCGCCTTTTGCGGCACGGTGTCCGGAGACTCCTCGAACCTCGGGCTGGCCCGCGGCTACGCCTCGGCCACCGGGAATGGCGGACACGACAGCGCTTGGGGATTTGACGGCGTCTGGGCCGCTAACGCGCCGGAACTACAGGAGGATTTCGGCTGGCGCAGCAATCATGTGGTAACCCTCGCTGCCAAGGCCATCACGGCGCATTATTACGCTAAAGCCATCAAGCATTCCTACATGGCCGGCGGCTCAAAAGGTGGCCAAGCCGTTCTGATGGAGGCCCAACGCTTCCCCGACGATTTTGACGGCTTGATGGCCAGCGCCCAGGTATACGACTACACCGGACGCAATACCTATGCCGCCGCTTGGTTTGCGCAGGCGTTCAGCGATGGTCGCGGCGGCTCGGTGCTGAATGCCGCCGCTGCCGAAGTGGTTCATAAATCCGTCTTGGAGCACTGCGGCGCCGAGGACGGCGTCGAAGAAGCGATGGTTATCGATCCGCCATCCTGCAAATGGCAACCGGAAATGATTGCGTGCGAGCCCCGGAGAGACGGCCCTGACTGCTTGAGTTCGAAGCAGGTGGCTGCCGTGAAGCGCTTAATGACCCCGGTGACCAACTCCAAGGGCCAGGTGCTCTACGCCTACCCATATATCCCCGGAACCGAGACCATGTGGGCCGGCTGGAACTATTTTGGTGCGCCGCGTCAAGGCATTACGCCCCGTCTTGCGAACTTGGAACTGCCGCAACAATACGGGAAATATCTGCTGGATGAGCGCATTCGCAAAAACGAGGATGCCCTCACTTTCGACTTCGATCGCGACCCGGCCACCTTCACCCGAGCCCGAAGAATCTACGACGCGACCTCGTTCGACTTGCGCGAGTTCAAGGCGCGAGGCGGCAAGCTGCTGGTCTGGCATGGCTGGGCCGATGGCGCGATCATGGCCACCTCTTCAATTGGCTACTACCAGGGCGTGCTCGAATTTATGGGCGGCCCCAAGCAAATCGAGGACTTCTTCCGACTCTTTCTGGTGCCGGGAGTTCATCACAGCGGCGGGGGGCCGGGATTCACGGAATTTGACGCCATGAGCGCGCTCGAGAATTGGGTCGAGAGAGGACAACCGCCCGACAAGTTCATCGCCTGCCGATCAAACCAAGGCACGGCTCCGCGGTGCCGGCCGATCTTCCCCTATCCAATCGTCGCCCGCTACTCCGGAAAGGGCGATCCAAAGCAGGCGGAGAGCTTCCTCCCGTTTGATCCTACCGAGCATTAGGTTTCGGGACGGAGAGCTCGCGAGGGCTTTCGAACGACAGACGGTTCTTGCGGAGGGACGAGTTTTTTGTAGTTAGCGCCTTTTAGTTCAGGCGGAATTTCACGGTTACCGTGAGATGCATCGCCACCGCTTGCCCATCCAAGCGCGCGGGTGCGTACCTCCACTGGCGCACCGTTTCGATGGCCGCCTGCTGCAGCATCGAGGGGCCAGAAAGCACTTTTGCGGTCTTAACGTTGCCGCTCGCGTCAATCAGCGCATCCACCACGACGTCTCCGCTGACGTGCGTTGATTTGGCAATCGCCGGATAAACCGGGGGCACCGCGTGAATCAGGCGCGCCATTTGAACCATGCCGCCAACAACCGGGTTCACGGCCGGAGCCGGAGGCGTCGCGCGGCCGCCAAGCGAGCCGCCAATTGGTTCTTCTGACGAGACCGCCGGGTCCGTTTGAATTGCAGGGGCTTCCGCGACTGGATTGTTCGCCTGAGAACCATCGCCTGCGGGGCGATTGATGGTCGGAGCCTCGAGCGTAAATGTATGTGGCGTCCCGGGCTCCTCGGTCGTGTCTTTCCTCTTCGCGCTGGTCGGAGACTCGGCGACCGAGCGCCTGGAAACTTGATCGTTTGCTGTTTTGGAGTCGTTGAGAACAAACCACAGCATCCAGCGTTTCCCAGTCGCGTCGAGCACCTCTACCTGAAAAGGCGGCCCGGCTTCGGAAGGGGAAACGGCCGGCGAAGACCCGGGAGAAGAAACCGCGGCGTCGCCGCCCGACTCCCCTCCCGCGGCCGGTCCCAGAACGCTGTCGGGCGCGTCAGCGCGGTGCGCCTGGCGGGTCATCAAGATTCTCACGCCGGCAGTCGCGGCAAACGCCGCAAGGCAGCCGGCAACAACCAGGAACGTCAACCGCGCTACTGAGGGCGAGGGCTGCGTGGACTTAGACGATCTACGGTTGGGCTGCCATAACAGGGTCTCGTCCCGTTCGGTCAACCCCGGTGGCGCATCCTCGAGCATAGCCAAGGTTAGCAGCGACTCCGACTCTTCCTCGGGTTCGGCCAACGATTCCGGCATATCCGGTTCAGCTAGACCCTCTTTGATTTCTGCCTTGCCGACGGCTTCTGATTCTTCTGGCAGAGGAGTGACGGTCACGGGCAGCACGGTTGTTTCTGCTGCCGTTGGGAGCCCTTCTTCTTTGCCGCCCTTGATTAAGGCCAGCGGGTTCGTGGCGGCCTCGAACGTCATCCACTGCCGGATATGTTTCCGGTTTCCTTCGGCCAGTTCGACAAATTGTACGCCGGCAATTCTCTCAAAATCCCGCAGCCACACCACTTCGCCGACGGCTTCGAACGATTCGCCGAGAACGCTTGCGTCCTGCGGCACGGGCATACAGCCCATGACTTGAAATGTGAAGTTGACTCGCTCATGCAGGCCCGGGGCCTTCGAGAACTCAAAGGCCATTCCGTTTTCGCTCATGTTGGTGAGCTTGCCCCAATTGTCCTCGCCAAAATACACGAGCACCACATAATGATTGAGCACTTCCCGCGAAGAGCTCCGCCGCTCTTCGCGTTTTGCCTTGTCACCCGAAATCACTGGTGAAGAAGACATAATTCATCCTGCCGGCTATAAGTCTTATGCGTCTCTAAGCGGCACAACCCAGGGTCTTCTGAAGCAAACTCTTGTGGCCTCCAGGTGCGTTTCTTGATCGACCTCGACGCATCAATCACCCGCTTGGGAAGCTTCCTGAAGCTGCGCCCAACCGCTCGGGAGCTCGAGCTGCCAGTGATTGGTCTGATCGAACAAAACAAACGCCCCGACATTCTGAAGCCGATCCCTTACAAAATTCCGCATCTTGTCGAGGTATCCCGCGTCTGCCTCCGCCGGCCAGTTAAATGGCTCGTTGATTTCAATGGCCATCCGTGCATGCTGCCTTGCCGGCAAAAACACGGGATAGGCAAGGCGAACCGGTTGCTCCTGGCTATAGCTACCATCGGATCTAAGTTTGCTCAGAATCACCACCCCGGGTCCCTCGGCAAGGTGAAAGTCAGTATCCGTGTTGTTCTCGAGATCATAAGAGATAATTAGGGAGGAGTGGGTTTTGTCGAGTTCCTTCAGCTGGCTTCCAACATAACCCGCGCTGATGGTCTTCTGACTCCACGCCGGAGGTTCCTCGCGAGCCGAGCGCCTGAGCAGGGAGGTAGAATTGGCGAGCAGGCCTAACGCCAGAAGCGTGATGCCTGCGGACCCTGCGATCCACAGTAGTTCTTTCCGCGACACGTTGCTCTCCGTCCTCGGGCTGGGGGCTCCAACGATCACGTTCATGGGCGGCGCTCTTCCGCCGCCTCAAGTTTTCCGTGCCCCACATGGGCGGGCAAGCAGGGCAAAACCCTAACTTGGATGCGGGTCGACGGTGTATCTCCTATAGCAGGTTTTTACCGCGATAGCCAATAGTTTTTTTGCTTGGCCAGGGCGTTTTGGGCACTTGCCGCGGCCTAGCGGCTATCCCGAACCCGCGGCCGCCTTTCCCGGGGCGCGATCAGAGTCTCACTCGATATCGCCGTCTTCCTCGCTTGCCGCGTTCCGAGCCGAAGCCGGCTGGAGTTCCGCAAAACCTGCGGATTTGAGCTGGCGATTGAGGGTCGGAAGATCGCTCGACTGGAAGTCTTGCCAGAGTTTGAGCGTAGCCCTAGAATCACTTTCGGCGGCATTGATGGCGGCAAGCTGTGCGGCCGTCGGAGCGGCGTCAGCCCGGTCAATCTCGCCATAAAGCGCGCCGATCGTGCCCGCCGTGCGACTCAAGGTTGGCGAAGGCGACGGGGCAGCCGCAAAACCTCCGGGACCACCGCCGCCGAGGATGGCCGTCAGTTTCTTGTCAAAAGCGGAGACGGCGTCGGCAAGCGGACCCGAGATTTTTTCGCCCGCTGAACTAGCCGTGCTTCCAACGGCAGCCACTGCCTTGCCTGTTAGTTTTTGGAGCTGCTCACGGAGAGCACGGGCCTCGCTAACCGCCTTGGTGTTTTGCGTCATCATTCCCGCGAGAAGCTGCTGTTTCTCGGACTGGAGCGCCAGGTCTTTTTCGGAGCTTTTAACCCGTGGGTCCATCTTCACGACCACAGGTGCGGTGAAGCTGTGTGCGTTGACCGTAAGGCGAACCGTATACTCCCCAGGAACTGCCAGGGGGCCTTCGGGCGAACGCGGCGTGTTGCCGGGAACGGCGGAGATGGGAAATTCCGAGCGCGTCGCGCGTGGCGACGGGTAGCGCAGATCCCAGACCCAGCGATGCATCCCGCCGCTGCTCGAAAGAGCTCTGGAGACGCGAATCCAGTAGCGCGGGATCAACTCCTTCGAGAGCTCTTCCGGGGAAGGCTCGGGTTTGTCGGTGCTCGAAAACTTGCGCACGACCTTTCCCTGCGCGTCGAGGATTTCGAGAGTCAGGGGCGTCGGGGAAGCCTGTGGGAGAAAATAGTCGATGATCGCGCCATCGGGAGGATTCTCGGCCGTGGGCTCGTCGGGCGGAATCGGTGTGTCGGTATTGGTGTTGCGCCGGACGCGATAAGCCGTTGCTGGCTTGAAAAGATGCGCTTCGTATTGCGCAACTGCTGCGGTGAGTTGGCGCAGCGGCGAAATATCGTCAAGAATCCAGAATGCGCGGCCGTGCGTGGCCACAATCAAATCGTCGTCGCGAATCCATAGATCGCGCATGGAGGAGTGCGGCAGGTTGAGTTGGAGCGACTGCCAATGGTCGCCATCGTCGAAGGAGACCCACACGCTCGATTCCGTTCCGGCAAAGAGCAAGCCCTTGCGCACGGGATCTTCACGGACGGCGTCGACCGGCGCGCCCTCCGGCAGCCCGCTCGAGACCAGGCGCCAGGTCTTCCCGCCGTCATGCGTGCGGTAAATGTACGGGCGGAGATCGTCGATGCGGAAGCGGCTGACCGAAGCATAGGCGGTTTCGTCATCGAAATGCGAAGCGGCGAGCTGCGTGACCTTGCTCCAGGGAGTGATTTCCGGTGGCGTGACGTCTTTCCAGTTCGCGCCGCCGTCTCGCGTAACCCAGAGCAGGCCGTCGTCGGTGCCCGCCCAAATGGTGTTCACGTTTTTGAACGAAGGTGCCAGCGCATAAATGACGCCGCGAATCCGATCGGCGTTGGCGTCCTTCCGAGCCCGGTCCCCCAGGCTTACAGGGATCGCGCCGTGCTCGCGCGCAAGATCAGGGCTGATGGTTTGCCAGTTTTGTCCTTCATCGGTGGTTTTGTAGAGGAAATTCGTAGTGGTATAGAGAATGTGCGGATCGACCGGGGAGAAAAGAATTGGCTGGGTGCGGTCGGCGCGCACTTTCGGGTCGGCTGCAGGAACCGGCGTGACGTTCTGGAATTGACCGGTGGAAATCGAGAATCTGGAAACTTCCCGCCGACCCGCGCCGTACACAATGTCCGGATTTAGCGGATCGGGCGCGGCGTAGCCGTACTCAATGATGCCCACGGGGTGCCATTCGCGAAAAGTGATTTGGCCGTCTTTGCTGCGGCTCGAGACACAGACCGAGCCACTGTCCTGTTGGCCGCTGCACACCAGGTAAGGGAAAGAATTCGTCGTAGCCGCGTGGTACAGCTGCCCGGTCGGCTGGTTGTACCAGGAGCTCCAGGTTTGCCCGGAATTCGCGCTGACGAGCGCGCCCTGGTCGCTTGTGAGAAGCAGGATGTTTGGAAAGTTGGGATTGATCCAAAGATTCTGATAGTCATCGCCGCCAGGCGCGCCGCGAAGGCTTTTCCACGTTTTGCCTCCGTCGGTCGAGCGCATGGTGACAATGCTGGCGCTGTAGACGATGTCCGGGTTTTTCGGATCCACGCGGGGCACGGGCAAATCGCCGCCGCCGATACGCAAGGCCGGCCGCGGGTCGGTGGTGATGCGTGTCCAGTTTTCCCCGGCGTCATCGGAACGGTAGATCCCGACGCTCGGCTCGCTCGTGGCCACCGAGGCGTAAAGCCGGCTCGGCTGGCTCGCGGCGATGGCCACGTCCACTTGAATGATCCCCTTTGGCAGCCCGCCCGAGAGCGCGCGCCAGGTTTTCCCCCCGTCGGTCGATTTGAAAAGGCCCCCTCCGGTGCCGCTGTATTGGTTGCCGTCTTCCCACGGTCCCAGGCGAACGTCCCACAACGAGGCATAGATAACCTCGGGATTCGTGGGATCGATCTCGACGTCGGAGCCGCCGACGTTCGCGTCTCTCGAGAGAACCTTCTGCCAATTCTGTCCGCCGTCGGTCGATAGGTAGATGCCGCGCTCCTCGCTCGCTCCGAAAGGATGCCCCAGGGCGGCAACAAAAACACGATTGGGGTTTCGCGGGTCAACCGCCACCGCGGGGATGCCCTGGGAGTTGCGCAGGCCAAGGTGCGTCCAGGTCTTGCCCGCGTCGGTGGATTTGTAGACGCCGTCACCGACCGACACGTCCGGCCGCGCCAGGCCTTCGCCGCTGCCAACATAAATAACATTGGGATCGGATGGCGCCACGGCAATCGCGCCAATCGATTGCGTGGGCTGGCCGTCAAAGATGGGATTCCAGGTGCGGCCATAGTCGTCGGACTTCCACACGCCGCCGTTGACCGCGCCCATGTAAAAAACGTTGGGCTCGCTCGGCACGCC
>Ga0126381_100002752_pt1 | contig 19054 bp, 10 predicted proteins | sample PanSoiMetPlot_28_FD_96465 | JGI IMG/M metagenome (GOLD analysis project Ga0126381, IMG submission 96465) | Tropical forest soil microbial communities from Panama - MetaG Plot_28 | ecosystem: Environmental > Terrestrial > Soil > Tropical forest > Bulk soil | place: Panama | collected 2016-02-17
CATCGACACTCCGCCCCCGTCCCATCCGGCAACGTTGTTAGCGATGATGTTGTTTGTCAAAGTGACGTCATACCATGCCCCCGGATTAATGGGGTTGCGGGCAATCTCGGTACCGTTGACACCTTGAAGACGAATACCACCACCACTCCCGCTCTCTGCCGTATTTCCGATGATCAGGTTTGAGTCGATGAGCAGTCCGGGGCCGGTACCGTCGCTGAGTTCAGGTGGGCAGTCAGTATCGACTGCGGAGTTTTCGCATACAGTTCCATCTGGTGCAGAGCCCAGAACTGCGATGGCTCCGCCGTGGGTCGGGAGGGTGATGTTGTTGCTCTGGTTGAAGAGGAACCAGTTCTTCGAGATGGTTCCGTTGTAGCTCAAGCCATAGTGGACGAGACCTCCGCCATCACCTGTACTCAGGTTGCCGCAAACCCAGTTGTTGTTGAACTTGTAGCTATCTGAGCCCGTGCAGAACGATACACCACCTGCAGCTTCAGGAGTATTTGAATTAAGCTCATCACCGTACGCTGAATTTTGCGTGATCGAGTTGTTATGAACGTTGACGTTCTTGTCGAATCCGAAAGCGGCCTCCTGGGTTCCCACGATCGTTCCGTCTGGAGATTCCGCTTGTCCCACTGTGATGCCACCAGATAGAGTGCCGGCATTGCTATGGACCCGGTTATTGGAGACCTCCGTAAAGTGATTCCATCCGTGGAGGAAGATGCCGCCACCGCCCTGAGAGCTGTTAACGAAAGTTATGCCATCGACTCGCGACGGATTGCAGAGGAAATTGCTGGGGTATGCGGTGCAATCCGCAGTGCTGTTCGTTAGTGCAGTGCAGATTCCATTCGCAATGCAATTGGGATCATACTGCTGCACACCGTTGACAGTAACGCCCCGTGTGCCCTTGCCGAGCACCGTAATGGCCGCCCCTTCGTAGGCTCCCATGAGCGTCGGTTCCTGCAACATCTCCGCGACATTGCCATTTAGATTGGGATCCCACCCGGCAATCGGCTCGAGTGGTATCGGGTCTACCTGAGGGACAGATAAGCCATTCGTCGCAACAAAGGCGCACTTGTTAGCCCCAGTAGGATCGTACGGATTCTGAGTGCTGATATTTCCACCGTTCAACGCCAACCCGAAGAGACATGCAACCTGGTTCCGCCACGCGTCCATCTTTCCGGACGGGTGAGTGTTCGCATTCACAGTAACCGAAGCCGCACCCACTCCCTGAAGGCGAACCGGTTTCCACATGAGGAGTATTTCGTTGTAGGTGCCCGGGCCAACAATAATAAGGTCGCCCGGAGTCGCCGTATCAAGGGCTTTTTGTATCGCATTGTTAGCAGGATTTTCGCCGCCTATGTAGGCCGGGGGCTTTCCGCCGATTGTAACTGTGACGGTATCGATGGACTGCTTGCCGTTAGCGGCCGTGACCACCAGCTCACCGCACTGAATCGCTGTGGATACGCCGCGCTGCGGAAGCGTGCAGGTCGACTGAGCTGACGAGAGCGTCGGCACAAGTCCCGTGATCTGGGAATCGGTCCAGGTCACGCCCGTCATGGGCGCTCCGCCAATCGTCACGTTGGGGCAGGCGGTAGTCGGTGCGCTCGGACCGGCGTTGCACGCCGCACTGGGAGGAGCACCGAAACCGTAATGCCTGGCGATGTACTTCTGGTTATAAGGAGGGGTAGTTGAGGACGGCCCCGAATAAGCCTGGTTGGGTACGTTCTGGTCGCCCAGAGCTTTGATCGTGATGGAGTGGTTGGCAGCGCTCACCCAGGGTCCCGCACCGCCGGAACTCGTGTCTCCAGTCACGGTCGAAATTGCGGGGGTCGCATCGGGATACGAGCAATCGGGCAGGTTGTAGCCTTCCGCGAATGCCGCAGTCGGCACGACAGGCGTATCCATGTATTGCGTCTGCCCGGGCATGAAGGGGATTTCGTAGCAGAACTGGCTGTAGTTAGGGTTGAATAAGGGGTCGGTAATCATGGTGCCGCTCGGTCCCGGTATCGGTCCTGGATCGTTCATGCAGGCCACCATCATGGTCGGCCCATAGCCGGTTGGGTTGGGAGGGTTGACTTCCCACGATGAATAGTTCAGGCCGTTGAACATTCCCCATTGATCAGAGTAAGTGCGGGAGACCTCCAAGCCGTTTTGATCTTTGAACGAAACAGGCACATTTGGAATCGCAAATTTTTCACCAAATTGAGGCGAGAAGGGATCGAATTCTGACGACAGATCGTCCAGCATGATTCCCGTGAAATGAGCCGCGACGTGCGTCGAACTGAAAATCCAGAATTTGGCCAGCGCCGCGCTCTGATCGGTCAAGGTGATCTCTTTGCGATCGCAAAGATTACGTGTTTCTCCGGCGAACGGAGCAACTTCCTGGGCCAGGGGGAAGAGGCTCAAGTAGTCGGGCACAACTCGGGCCTGACCCACGCATGGCCAGAATGTTTCGACACTGCCGGTATCACCCTCGGAATGAGGCAGAGTGCTCGTGCCGAGGTTTCCGGTCGGATTCTGAGGATTGTTGGGATTATAGGTGCTTGCGACGTCTGCCTGGTCAGGCAGAATGAAGATCGATCCGAGGCCGCCGAACTCCTGCGTGACCGGCGCGATATAGTTATCGCCTATCAGGATGTTCTTGTCTTCTTCCTTTACCAACTCATAGCCCGGGGGAACGATAATTTCGACTACATATTTTCCGGCCGGGAGCATTTTCGTGCCGTCGCCAGTTGGGTTGCTGACGCAGATCGTGCAATTCGTTCCGGTCTCCTGTCCTGTTACGGAGTTCCTGGAGGTCACACTCGGGAACTTATACATGCCATCGTAAGGCGCAGGCTGGACCTGATTGAAGTTGGATAGACCGTCGTAGCACTTGAATTGAGAGTTATTGGGGAGAGATACGCCGGGATTGAGCGCCTGAGTAGAGTTTTTCAGGGTGAAGAAGTACAGACTATTGGGATCTTGTCCGGGGCAGTTCATATAAGGATTCCCATCGCCGCGGAATCCTTGAGCCCATGCGTCCCAGCTTGCTGTAACGGTCGTGTCGACCAGCTTCAGGCTCTTCGTGCCGTCGGGTGCTGTGCCCTCCTGGTAGAGATTTACGGTCACGCCGGGTACGTTGGGCGTCCAGCTGGTGTGTATCAGCAGCGTCGGATCATCGAACGGACGTGTGGAGGCGTAAATGACTTCGCCATGAATGCCGCCGTTCTCTCCCGGTGCAAAGGGCTTCTTGCCAAACTCGATGAACTCGTTCTCACCGATGAAACCTTGCCATGCTTCAGTGGTTACCCAAGGTGGATCGACTCTGCCGGTTGACGGCGATGCCGCACTTGCTCCCGGTCCAGCCTTGATTCCGGTGGGGATATCGGTGCAGTCCGCATTAGCGCAGTACACGGAGCCCGGGAAGCGTAGGTTACTGGGAAGGTGGACCGTTTCTGCGGTATTGGCAAGGTTAGCGGCAATGTTGGACGAGGTTCCGCCAGGACCGCCTCCATTGCCGTCCACAGGTCCACCGGCGTCATACACCACGTGCACGCCCGTCTGCTTGTAGCGCGTAGTATCGGCCTCAAGCACATACCAGTTGAAGAGGGGAAAGATCTCATTGAATCCAGCAAAGCCGTTGAGGTCGGCGCTATTAAAGTTGGAGTAACTGCCGTCGCGGAAGCGATTATTTATGGGCACTAATGCAAGACCCGGTTCCGTGGAACTGCCGTAGTTGGGATTGCAACCGGTCGGCGTATTGGGCGCGGTGCAGGGAGTACCGGACAGATCGAGGTTTGACACACCATTCCCGTCTTGGTCAAAGAAGGTGCGCGTGTAGATATTTGTGTGCCATTGCTGTACCGGAATCTCCATGTTGACGGTTTTACCGCCGGATAGTGCCACTGGTGTTGAGAGGCCATCAACGATTTGGTCATTCCACTGGTCGAAGATGGTTAGCCGCCAGCTTCCGTCCGGAATACCGGATAGGGTGAAGGTCCCATCCGAATTGCACTTCGCGAAGGCGATATCATCGTCATCGGGATCTCCCAGACTCACATAACACTGGGTGAAGCCGAGTTCGTCCCGAGTCCCGGTGCTGTACAGTCTCTGATCGGGTGTACGGCTCTGGTGCATGCCCGTGACAACGCCGGTAACGGTGTTCCTGCAGTTTGTACCGGCTGTCTTGCAGACATCTGGAAGGCGAGCGTTGATGATCTTAGGATTCGCAAAGCCGATAGACACATGGAAGCCCGCTGGTCCGAATTCCTGGAAGTAGGCCGGGCCCCCAACTTTGATAAAGGAGTCGTGGGCCTTCTGGCCGTCCAGCGTATTGGTTTGTAGCCACTCTTCTCCGCGGCCAATTCTGTCAGATCCCGGAGTAGCCTGAACGCCGTATCTTCCAGGCATCATGTTGGCAATCACCGCCTGTCCAACGAGTGGCGACACTGTCTTGCCATCCGACTCGTAGAGCGGGCAGGTGACGATCATGCCCACGATGCCGTCCGCACTACGGGTAATCGGGCACGCATTCAGCCCAGTGTTTTGATCGATAGTGCCGGCAAGGCTATTCGACAAGGGCATGTTGAACATGTCATAGGTCATCTGCCCCGTTGCGTCACCGGTCCCGCCCGCATCGTCGAAGAGCCGGATTTGGAAGCCGCCAAGTCCAGGCTCGCGCGCCGTTCCAAACGTATCCGTGCCGCCATGGACGTCGTTTTCACCGTTCAAGGGACTGTCATCCTCAAATACAAACACGGCGATCTTTGCTGTAGGGAATGGAGTCTCTTCAAGCGGCACGCTGACTGCGGTCTGTCCTACCGCGATTGGAGCCCCACCCATGCCGTGCCCGCATTGCGCGTCAGCTCCCCCGGCAGTCCAATTGGCGGCTTTCGCAGGATCGTTATAAGCTCCGCAGTCCTGCGAGATACTGAAGGGCCTTGCTGGGCCATTCGGATTGGCGGGGTCTACCGGCACTGGCGCTCCCGCGCCGGCAACAAAGGCGTTTCCGGCATCGCCCGGCAGGATTGAAATGTAATAGCGCTTAGTCGGATCGAGGTGTACTTGCCGCGGATCTACTTCAGTCTGCTGTGTTGCATCGGTCCGGCAAGCGCCGTTGCCGACGTCGCAGACCCCAGGCTGATGGCTGCTCGATACAGGATCGAGAAAGGTCTGGCCCGACTCGCAGGCAATCGTGCCGACGCAACCCGATGCAACAACCGGCATATAGCTGCTGTGGAAGTTGGTTCCGAGATTCGCAACGGGCGTAGAAGAGGTCGAGGTCGTCTGATTGGGGTCGATTGTGACAGTGCGATCTTCTTCGATGATCCAGCGGTAGTCAGTGATGGCTGCGCCTGTGGGAGCATCCTTGACGTTCACCACTAGACCACTCCCCGGCTCGAAGGTCAGCGTGACCGTCGTAGACGAACTCGGCGTATTTTGTGAATTTACTGCGTGATATTTGAAGCTATAGAGGCCGGAGGCACCTGGAGTTGCGACAAAAGAGCCATCCGGGTTCAAGATGATCTGGCCCGATGCGAGACAAGTAGTGCCGGGAGCAGCGACGCAGGCATCGATCTTTGCAGTCAGCGGATGACCCTGCGGATCGACGTCATTACCCAGAACTCCTGGAGGAGCAATCTGGAGCCGCGTGGCTACAGCGCTTGTGTAAGCGTCTGGATTCGCGGTCGGGGATCCTCCGAAGCATGGATTACCTGCCTTACATTGAACGATAGTCGCCGTGCCAGTGGCGGCGGCAGCGGAACTGCCGTTCAACTTGAAAGTAAAGGTCGCGCCGCAAGTGGTATTGCCGGAAGTCTGCGTATAGACAAAGGTTCCATCAGCCTGCAGGTTCAAGGAGTCGCCGGAGTTTACCAATGTCAGAGTGCCAAGCGTTACACCATAGGCGTTAACTGCGTTTGCAAGAACACCCTTACTCGGATCGGAAACTGTCAAGGTCGTGCCTGGAGTGCAATAGTAGGTGGGTGCGGTTGCGCCGAGGCTGGGAGTACCGCCGACCACAGGCAATGCAGCTCCATTCACATTGATGAACGCCTGCATGCCACCATCTCGCTGGTTATTCGTAGAGAGACTTAATTGGCGATCGAAGACCGGCAGAATCGTCGGAGATGCCGGGGCGTTGACCACAACATCGTACGTCTTGCCGGCGGCAAGAAATACCTCGCTTTGCGCACGGGGAGCGCCAGGAAGGGCGTTGCCATCCTCGGCGATCAGAGCAAAGCCAGTATTAGCAGTTGCTGCCGCCCCAGAGCTAAAAACGATGGAGGGCACGTGCATCCGCAGGCCCGCGTTGACGAAGCGTACCAGTATCTTTCCAGTGGATGCGGGAGCTGTGACTGGGTAAGTTGAGCCGGCCAGATTTCCTTTATTCAAGGAAACCCCGTTTATCAGGTAATAGCGCGGATCGTAGTTGACAGCCGGCGGATAGCACGTGGCAAATGTCGCCGAATTCGGATTTCCGCATCCATCAGGTTGTCCCGACCAGACCGCTGTCTCAGAAAATCCTGTTGTGTTGACCGCGTGATTAACTGACGCGTTTTGAACCGGATCGATCTCGCTAAATAGCATCGGAACATCGGCATCATAGGTTATGCCGGGGTAAGCGGTGCCCTGCGCACCCGCGGAGGCTGGTGGGGTCGTTACAACAAGAACGCCGTATAGTCCCATCGGACCCTGAATGGAAGGGTGCGTGCCGGACTCGATCAGATATGTTCCCGCCTTCAATCCGGTCCAGACCAAAGATTGTGGACTTCCTGTCCCGGCTGGAACGGCCGCTACTTCCGTCGTAAAGGACTGCACACGCTTCGGCTGACCGGGCGGAGTAAACTGCGGGCCAGTGGCTGCGATCGGCCAGGTAGTGTCCTGAGTGCTGTGCGTGGGACTCGCCACTTTGGTCGCCGTCGTTCCCAGACCGCCGCCCAGCTGGCCTACGATGACCAGAGACGTTGGTATAGCATTGGTGCCGAATACGAGGTTATTGGACAGATTGATCTGCAAGCTCTGCCCAGTTGGCACCGTAATCAAAACTGGAGACCATCCAGGCGTTGCGTGGTTTAGAGCGCTGCAGTTTGCAAGAGAGCCACTCACCTGCTCGCCGCAGGTATATCCCCACATGGGCACAGTCTGACCATCGGGCAGAGTGGTGGAGGTCGGTCCTGCGGTCAAATTTATCTGCTGCTGACCGTAGGCGGCCGTCGATCCGAAGAGGAGCGCAACACCAGCAACCAATACCGGCAAACCAAGGCTTGAATTAGAACACCTTAATCGCATCTCTTTTCTCCTCAGTTCGACTCGTCAATCTGGAATTCCCGGGAATCGACAAGCATCATCATCATCATTCCGCCGGGGAAAATATCGTTCGTGGTGATTTCGCGCTCGTTATGTGAGTGCCACATGAACGCGAATCCCGCTTCAGACGTAGGAGAATTCGCTATCGTTCCCGAAGGAGGAGTAGTTCCATTTGGGCCGACTGCACGCACTGTCGCATCGGGTCCCAGGTATGCGCTGCCGCCAAACCACGCACCGTTTGTGAAGTAGTTCGGATCAGGCAGGCTAACAGGGCCTCCGGCGCCCACATCACCGAAAGGAGCCTTCTCCATTGGCTTCATGTGGTCAGCGCACCACTCGTAGTAGTTGATGGCGGTTGGATCGCTGGTGTAATAGCCGTTAGCGTCCGGAACACACGGGGGATGGGCAAGTGGGTCCGCGGAAGCCTTGTTATGACCGTACGCGTCCCAGTTCAGCCCCTTGCCCGTCCAATAAAAAATGCCATCCATCGCCAGGCCCGGCGTAGTTGTCGTTGTAAATAAGAGGGGGCCGGCTAGTTTCGTCGAATCGGATTGACTAAGGATCAAATTGCCATCGCGGGCAAGAATGCGTACGTGGTTACCGTGTTCGTGAAAGGGGTGCTGCCATCGACCTTGCCCGATGACGCGCAACAAGACCAGCTCTCCCGGATGCATATGTGGATTGCCGTTATAAGGTTGGTGCGTATATTCAGCGGCATAGTTGGGGTCCATATCGTCCGGCATCGACCGCCCGTTAATCATGAAATAGGCTGGATGATATGGTTCCGTCTTGACAGTGAGAGCGCTAGGACATGACGCAGAGCATGACTTCAGCGCATTGATCTGGTCTTCCACCTGGCGGTGAATCCCGGGATCGACTTCTGAAAACTGGAACAGGTATTCGCGATCGTAGCAGCTCGCGGCATGATCATAAGCAGCCGCCGCCAAGCGGAAATCGGTCTCGCCATGGGAGGACCTTGCCTGATCGTTCGGAGTGCCGCTGCTCGAAGTGCAGTTGGAAGGCACCGTCGCCGGCAAAACGATAATGGCTCCATAAAGACCCATCTCTATCTGCAGGTCGCCTTGTGTTCCGCTGTAGTAAGCGCGTGTACCAGGGGAGGTCGCAACAAAGGAATAGGTTACAGTCCCTGCATGCTGGGCTTCAGCTGTCAGCAGACCAGGCACGCCGCCAGAGGTGGTCACCTGAAAGCCGGGAAACAACAAGGAGGTGTTGCCGGCCGCAGCTGGAAGATTATTTGTAAGCGTGACCGTGACAGGTTGTCCTTCCGTGACGATTAATGTCGGCCCAGGGATCTGCATTGTCGGGCAGGTTTGGCCGGACATTGTTGGCTTAAACCCTGTGGGAGCGCCGTTGCATCCGTATCCCCACGAGTAAATAGACTGGCCGTCCGGTTGCGTGATGTAACTGTCCTGAGCGATAAGCTTGAACGTAGGACCCGTAATCCCCGGGCTAGCGGCAAGCGCGCTCACGCTGACAAGAGACATGAACGCAAGCATCGAGGCCGGAAGCATACGCGCCATAAGAGCTACTCTTCCCGTGTTCATTGCATCCGTCCTGCCTTCCTAGATGATGTTGATTTCCGTCATCAATCCGCCGAAATTTTCGGCGTCGTTTGAGAGGTGGTCGAGGTTGGGGGTGTAGAGGTAGTAGACCTGGCCGGCTTGGTACTTACTGGTGTCGCTCGCATCAAGAATTACGTCGATGGATTCACCGCCACCAAGAGTGATTGAATTCGTGTTGTAGTAGAGGTTGTGCCCGGCTTCGTCTCGCAGCAACCGCGCGTTGATGGCGATAACCTGCATTGAAATACCGAGGGAAGCCAGCGTCTGGAACTCGCTCACATCCAAATCTGAGATTCGCAAGAGAGCACGTCCGCCGGCGGGAATGCTGATGATTGAAGGTAGCGGCTGCGAGTCATGCATCGTTCCGTCCGATGACATTGCTTGCAGCGGACCCGGAGAAACCGTGTCAGGATAGCTGCGTCCGTTCAGCAAGAAATACTTATCTTTGATATCGGCGAAACCCTCCGGGTTGAAGGTCATGCCGACGAAGTGAAAGTTTGGATCGAAGCCGTGGATTTGAAGCGGATACTCCACGTCATAACGCGTGGAGCCGTCGCCGTCATTGTAGGCATACGTATACGGCTTACCAGTTAGCGCATCAGTAGACTGGGTGGCGCTGTTATCGGACGGAGGAAGAGGGGTCGTGCAGAGGATATCCGTGGCGCAATTGGAAGCGGTGCGTAGATCGGTCTGCTGCTTTTGCAACGAGGCAAAGAGGCTGTTGCCCACCGGCACGCGATTCTGGCGCGGACGCACAAAGAGTTGTCCAACCATTCCCATCTGGAGGTGTTCAGGAGGGGTGATGTGGCAATGCCAGAAATAAGTACCTGCATCGGGCGCTAGGTAGTAATAGGTCATGCTTCCACCGATATTGATCGCCACCGAGGCGTCTGGAACGCCGTCGTAGAAAGAGGAAGCGTTCGGGTAACCGTGAAAATGAATAGTGTGCTGCTCAAATAGGTCGGGACGCATGATCATGCCGACATTCGTCAACGTCAGGAAGAACTCGTCATCCTCATCGATGGCCATCAGAGGAGCCGGCATATTGCCGTTCATTACGCCAACATCCATGATGGGCCGTGGATCTACGTGGCCGTCGATTGCCCCGCCGGCATCTGGATCGGGAGCGAGACCCACGGCGCCGTTGTAGCTGAAGGAACCGCCGCCGCTCACCGTCGTCGCGGGATCACCTACCTGGAGATTGACAGGTGCAAGCGTATTGAAAACACTCGCAGGTTCTGTTCCGGGACGACCGTTGCTGATGTCAGCAAGACCGGACAGAGGACCAAACGCAAACAGATAGGTCTGCGTCCCATCAGCCATGGTGGCGTAACCATCGCCGCCGGACACCTGCTGGCATTTGACCTGCCCACCGTTACTTACATAAGTCAATCCAGTGGCGGCGTCAGCTACTGGCACAGGACCCGTATAGGGCTGACCGGTTGGCGAACTGGCAGGATGGAGCGATGTGGTTGTCGGGCATTGCACTCTGAACGCCTGCGCGCAAGCTGCCGTGGTCAGGCCAGCGAGAAACAGAAGGGCTGCGAATGCGCGCAGCGAGTTGTTGGCCATGTCGTCCTCCTATGCACTCCCAAAATGTCCTGCAAACGGGAGCTACGGCTGCCCGCATGAGACAGGCTCCAGATTCAGGTTGAGAGGAGCACGTGAATGATCCCGCTGCGCCAAGTAAACGTCTTTGCTATGGCGCAAACTTAGCGAAATTGTCGGAACCGTTGCACTACCGGAGGGACTGCACGGAAATCATGAGCCTGTCGATCGCGACTGCTGTGCGGCCGGGAGAGATCCCTTAGATCACCGGCTAGTACTGTCTTCTTCGGGAAGTTGATCTATAGCAATGACAGGTCAATTAAGTCGTGTTATAAGACGCGCCATGCAGCTGGATAGAAAGATATTCCTCTCGTTAAGAATTGGAAGTTCTAGCTGGTAAGGGATATGATTCCCAGGTTCGAAAGTGCTCGCTGTTGAAGAAGTAGTATTCGAGGCTGCATCCGCATTAGGCCAGAAGACACGATGCAGGCAACCGGGCGAGCGCGGAGAACACTTCGCCGGTCGGCGCTTCGGCCGGCGGTAGTGAGGTGCCAGTCCTTCGACTGGTCTATTCGCGTGGCTTAGACCCCACGCTCCTTCCGTGCCTTGATTCCCACGTCCGAGAGGCGGGACCCTTCGGCTTCGCTCAGCGCAGGCTGTCGAGCACCTGCCATGTGCACGCTAACGGCTTTACTCCGGAGGAACAGGAAGAGTGTTGGCGATTAACGGAGAAGAAGGAGTCGGGATAAATCAATCATTAACGCAAAAGAGGAACTATGAAAATCGTAGCAATTCTTGCGATCCTGTTCTCTGCGGCACTGGCAAGTGCGCAGAAGACGTACGACATTCACCCCGGCCTCTGCAGCAAATTCCACACCAATACGGTCTGCGGCCCGTCGATGGTCACAGATGCAAACAGCACGGCAGTCGAAGAGGTCGCGCTGTCGTTTCTTCCAGGTGGATCGGTGATCCTCTACCGCTACGACGTCAATGGGCAACATGGAACGTCCACGCTAGTGAATCAGGATGGAACGTTTGGTAGCGAATCAGTCACCTATTCGTTCTATACCACAGTAAGCCGACCGGGAAAATACGGGCGGCGAGTGCGAACTTACCTTATCGGAACAATCACTAAGGATTAGCTCACGAGGGGGGTCTGAAGGTGGTCTCCGCCCCCCTCTTTCTTTTACAGTTGAGCGCTTGCAATTCCCGCCCGGTGGACCAGCATGTCCACTTCGGGATCGAGTCATCTGATTTGACGCAGGGAGCAACCGAGGTATTTGCGGTAATGCAGCGTTCGTGCAGATATTGGGAAACGGACAGGGCATTTTCTGGTTCTACATACCCTCGCTGTTCTGCAGTGTCCGAATCTCTCCGGTCCGTTCTGTCAGCAAGGTCTCCGGTCTGTACCCGTTTCTTCAAAGGCGGTGTCAGCCTCTGACGATTATTTGCAACTTGTTGTCCACTGACTGCGAATGCTGACAAAGTTCAGAGCGATGTATCAAACCTCTCCCTTGCATTGCGGTAAGACGTTAGGCCAACGAGGGTTGAAGAGCGGACATCGGTAGATAACTGGAGTCACCCAATTTGATCTAAAACAAGTCGTTGACACGCGAATGCTGTGCTGCTAGGATCTCGCCGACAATATCGAAGAGTTGGTCCCCCCTCAAGCTCGTCAAGCCTGAACCGTTCTGTAAAACCACGCCAGCCGCCGATGCTGAACGGTAAGACCCCGGATTCGAGAACAACTCGCAGTTGGTAGTCCATTGCGATTGCAGTCTTTTGAATCACTTGTACTTCTAGAACGCGGAAAGGTCCAACAATGCGTGCCGCGCATTCGGGCCCTCTTTTAAATCGCTGTAGCAGGTGTGTGCGCTCATAGAGCTTCGAAGAGTCAGTGTGGGCCCTGCGGAGGGAACCCTTGTCTACTGCCAGGTTTCAACGAGCGAGTCTCTCTAGCGGTGATCTGCCGCATGTGCCAATAGATGACGCCGAATCTCTATGTGTTCTCCGCAGGTCAGCCCTATTCTCCGGACTGCCGACTCAAGACTGCATTCCCATCGTTGCCGGAGCTCGAAGGCGAAGGTTCTCTCGTGACGAGACTCTATTCATGAAAGAGCAGCCTGTTCGTCATGTCCTGCTGGTTACGTCCGGCTGTGTAAAGCTCACTCAACTTAGTACGAACGGAAGCGAAGTCATATTGTGGCTGCTTGGTGCTGGCGATGTCCTTGGAGCAATAGGGCTGGCCGCCGGAGGAACTCATACCTGCTCGGCGCGAGTAGCGACTGACTGTACGGCACTCGTCTGGGATCATGCAAAATTTGACGGGATCTTATCGGACTCCCCGGTGATCCGAAGGAACCTCGGTCTCATCCTGTCCGATCGCCTTGCTGAACTTGAAGAGCGATTTCGCGAAATTGCAACGGAACCGGTAGCCAAACGCGTAGCCCTAACGCTCGTGAGGCTTGTGCAGCGGGTGGGCATATATTCGAGTATCGGGATCGAAGTAAATATGTCACGAGAGGAACTGGCACAGATGACAGGCACAACGCTGTTTACAATAAGCCGCTTAATTTCCGAATGGGAGAGAAAGGGGCTTGTGTTACCGCGGCGCGGCGCTGTGATAGTACTCTCCCCTGACAGACTCCTGGAAGAAGGTTGCAGTTCGGAATGATGTAACAAGAAATTGCCCGCCAGTGATCTCCTCACGAGGCTCGCGAAGCACGAGGGTTCAAGTGCTTTGACAAGTGCCGCATTGGCCTAAAAACTCCCAAAGCAGTGTGGTACCCCGCCATCAGTTTTGGATGACAAGCTTCGCCGAACGACCCTTGAAGAGCCAGCACTGTGACTGGTGGCCGTATGTTGCTGCTGTAGGCCACCTCCTTTTACATGCAATTTACAACATTTTACGTGAGATCCCGCCGTATGGGTGTGTGATAACTCTCGGCACAGCTTACGGAAGAAGGCGTGCAATCGTCGGCTGCCCCCACGGCTGAAGAAGCGGCTTGACAGATGGAGTCTGGAGGAATCGAACCGTGAGATTACCGCAACTGGGAGAGCACCTGGAGACATATATCCCATTGGATAGCCCAATTGAACCACATTTGACTGCCAAGGAAGCTTTAAAGGAATTGATCGAACTACTCGAAACATACGGCCCGGTCTGGTATACGGAGGAGCATCATAAGCGGGCCATTTCTGCGCTTCGACGTGCGGATTAGTGGCGCTGAATCGCCCTCGACCCGATGGACGATAGTCGAATCAAGTATCTTGAAAGCTATAGCCGATGCCTGGAATTGTGATGATCATCGTCGACTTGCTGGAATCGGGCTCCAGCTTCTGACGAAGGCTAGCGACGTGCACATCCACAGTGCGTGTAAAGGTAGGGCCCCGATAGCCCCACACTTCACGTAGTAATTCTTCTCGCGAGAGAGTTTCTCCAGAATGCTCCAGGAAGTAGCAGAGCAATTGGAATTCGCGTGCTGTGAGATAGACCGGTTCCCCACGGCATGTCAACTGAGATCGCCGAACGTCTAAATCAAACTGCCCAAACCTGTAGCGATCCTTACGCTTTGATTGCGTCAGTTCTCTCTTTATTCGTCCGCGCCGCAAAAGAGCTTCGACGCGAGCTATGAACTCCATGGTGTCGAAGGGCTTAGTGACATAGTCGTCCGCACCCAGCTTGAGACCCACCACCTTATCGACAGTTTGACTGCGGGCAGTAAGCAGCAGGACAGGAGTATCCACTCCGGCGCGGCGGATGTCCACGCAGACATCGAGTCCACTTCGCACAGGCAGCATAATATCTAAGATGATGAGGTCGAATGGCTGCTTGATAGCCTTCTCTAAACCGGTGTTGCCGTCGGCAGCAAAGTCCAGCACATAACCTTCGTTTCGAAGGCGGTCGCCCAGCGTCAAGCATAGCTCTTGTTCGTCTTCAACGATGAGAATGCTTTCGTTCATGAATGTGCGGACGTGGCTGATCCAGAGACCGGCGTTGCCTGTTCCCCATCGTCATTGCGGGCGACTTGGAGGTGCAAAGTAAAGGTACTGCCCATCCCTAATTCGCTGATCACTGACAACCTACCGCCGATCCCTTCTGCGATTTTCTTGGCGAGCGATAAGCCGAGCCCTGTTCCGTGAATCTGTGTGCCGTTCACGCGAGGGCTTCTGTAGAAGGGATCGAAAATATGAGCCAGTTCTGAGCGGTCGATTCCGATGCCACGATCAGCGATCGCTATACGTACCTCCTCTCCTCGGTCTTTCGCAGGAGCTGTACTTACGGTCAACGATATCCACTTCTTGTCGCCGCCATACTTGATGGCATTGCCAATTAGATTATGCAGACACTGAGAGATTGCTACAAGATCGCCGAGAACGTCAGGGAGATTTGGCTCGACGTACTGTTCAAGGGTCACGCCCCCCTCATGGATCAGTCCCTGAGTGCTCGTGACCACTGATTCCATAACTGCCCTTATCGGCACACGTTGCAAAACATATCGATTTTGTCGATCTTCAGTGGAGGCAAAGAGCAATATCTCGTTAACCATAGTGCTCATGCGGCGACTCTGGTTCTGCAATATGGCTCCATACTTTTGCATTGCCGCATCGCCCTTTACCAGGCCGTCGGCGATGTTATCAGCCGCTGAATTGAGCACAGCCAGAGGCGTGCGCAACTCATGTGAGACCGAGGCAACAAATTCCATCTGGAGGTTGGCCAGCCGCATCGTTCCCAGCATCTGGCCTCTCTGGATCGCACTGACAGCAGCAAGGGAGAGCAGAAATGCAAAGCAAAGAACGAAAATCAGCTTCCGTGAAGATGCGCGTGAGACGGCAGTCAGGTTTGCAATTCGCACAGACGCATCTTCGTCATATGCGTGTTTGATCTGTTTCAGATCCTGGCGTACGAGCTCGAATGCTGGCACGCCTCCGGCAATATCCAGATTCACGGCCTCCTTGGTGCTCCCCTCAAGAATGGACGCCAAAACTTCATCCCTGATAGCAAGATAGGCATCCCAATCGCGCTTGAGCCGCTCAGCCAACTGAACCTCCGCAGGTCGAATCGCCTGCTTACTATATTTTGAGATTCCATCCTTGACGCGCTGATCGGCGTCGCGAGACTGGTCTGCATACATCACTTGTAAGTTGCTGTCTTTTGTAGTCAGAGCGTAGAGCGTGGCGCGGCGAGTCTCCTGAGCGTCGTACTGCAGGTCTCCGATGCTTTGCAGACCCTGGATCGAGCTGGTGAAGATATTCTTGGCTTCAGCATTCGCATTCCCCAGATCGCCGACGACGAGGACACCGACCAGGGTGACTGCGCAACAGAACACGAAGACCAGGACAATCGGTTTTATAGGCAGGGCTCCAATTAAGAACCGATCAAGAAGCCTTAAGAATCGATCAGGAAGCGACATTCGACTGCCCGGCGAACCCTGTTGCGCGAACTTGAGTTTCCTGGCCACACTAGTAACCTGCCTGCGTTGGGACCCGAAGTTTATAATCCCGGTCACCTGGCCATAGATTGTCGACTGACACCACCTTAACAGTCGAGTCCAGATCGCTCACGCGCAAATAACCGATCGCGCCGGGCACATTGAATATAAACTTGCGAGCACCTGCGGGCGAGGCAAGGATTTTGGGCGATACCAGAATCTCACCTGTGAACAAGCCGTGAAGCACGTGTATTTTTAGCTGGTCCTCACTCATTCCACAAACATCGCGGACGATGGTTTTGCGCTCTGGCTCACCCGGTTCGCGCATGACCAGCGTGATGCGCCTGCCATTCGACCAGTGGCTGCGCTCCCCAAGGAAGATTTTGCGCAACTCGACCATCGATAGATTGTTCTCAGGATTCGATCGGTTCACAACAATCGCGAGCGGTTCAAAAGGCCCGCTCTGTTCTGGACCGGGAGGCTCGACGATTTCAGCAGCGGTTGCCCCGGTACCTCGTGGCCAGATGGCCAAGAGCAGGGCAATCGTGAGTATTGCTCGAAACCCCATATCGAAAATGGTCGATTCAGAAAGTAAATCCCAGTTGCAGCGTCAGAGCATTAACCCCAGGCTGATTCCGCAGAGAAAGGTAATCGTATTGAAATTTAAGACAAACAAATTCGGCAGCATCATAGCGAACACCCACACTTGGTCCGGCTCTCAGCTGTATGTCTGGAAATACCGGCTCTGCATTGGGGGCGTTGATGTATTGGTATCGGAAATAAGGCCGATAAGCGCCAAATTGTCTCGAAATCTGCGTGTAGAAACCGGGTGTGTGATAGACCACGGGGCTTCCGTAGGGCGCGTGACGATCCAGCACAGCTTCATTCAGCCATTCCCATTTCGGACGGATTACGACGGCGTAAGCGTCCAGAATGGTCTCGCCGATCCTGGGCTGATTGGCAGGAGCCAATTGATCGCGATAGATAGAAAAGCCCGTCTGCAACCCTGACACCGCGGCCGGCCTGGCGAAAAGAGCAAGGTTGAATGCCTTGTGATTCTCGTCGGAAATTCGGTTCTGAACAGGTTCAGTTATCAGGGGATATCGCGATTCGCGGCCATTGCCCACCTCGGCAACGTAGTGCAGTCCGACCCTTCCTGACGGAATCAGGCCCGACGCGGATGCGCCGACCATGTGCACAGGAAGTATCCCCCCGCGGTCTTCGAACTCGAACAATAGAGGCCGACCAGTAGTCGTTTGTAGCCAAGTGCTGTGATGATATGCCGTGTTTTAATAGCCGATCGCGGTATGGAAACGGCCCACAGAGAGATTCAAATAGTCGGCCGGCGAATACTGCATGAGATACCTCTCGACGTCTACGCCGAAGACGTTCTCTTCGCCCACAGTCTGGCCATAAATGTTGTCCGGTCCCGCTTCGAAAACCACTTCGCTGAGGAACTTGAATTTTTCGGCTACATCCGACGTGATGAACAGGTCGAGTTGCCCAAGTTCGAAGGATGTGGTGTCCCCTGGGTACGTATCCCCCTTAAGCGAGATGTCTCCAAATCCGCGAATGCGCAGCAGGGTTTTGCTCATGTCCATCCTGTCCGCCATCGCATTTTCTGATTCCGTTTCCGCGGAGGGGGCAGTCGGTATCTGGGCAGCCGCCTGGGGATGAGCGGGAGGGGTACTTGAGGCGGCGGTTGCCACCGGATCGGTTGACGGTCCTGAGTTCACCAGGGGGGTGGGTCCGGAGATGGCAGCAATTGCCGGTTGCCTCTCCGCCTCCAACTCCTTAACCCTTGCTTCCAGCTGATCGATCCTCTTTATGAGCAGCTGGATGGTGGCGGCGTCGGCTTGTGGCTCACCAGCTGTCTGCTGCTGTGTCCACGCGCTGCAATTCCACGACAACATCAGTAAATACAGGAGCAGTTCTCGGCGGGCAAGACCCCTGACGACTAAACGCAATAGGTGCATACATCCCCCTCCAGCTCGGGCATCTATCGGGGAATGATGCCTTATCGAAAGGCGAAATGGTAAGCATTTTCTCAAATGCGTGGAGGGTGATTCGAGATCACATTTCTGGGCTATCTACGTGGGCCAGCAAGATCGTGATGTGTCACGATCTCTGAAGGGCTTGGGTCTTGCGCCTTGGTCAAATCAAGCCACAAATACCGAAAACGGCAACTACGCTGAACTGACGAGTGTAATTGCCGTCTTCTTCATGCTCACCCCACGTTGTGACTCTCGACGTGGGTCATAATTCAGTTGTAGCGTACCAGCGCGGAAACGACCGCATCGTTGATCGTGGCATAACCCGATGCGACCGCCTTCCCGTCTGGCTGTAGGGCAACGGCATAAACTTCGTCATTATCGCCGGCGAAATCAGTCATCACCTTGCCACCTTTCCCGAAGCTAGTATCGAGCGTGCCATTGTTGTTGTAGCGCGCCAGCGCCCAGTTATAGCCTGTCGTGACAAAGGTCCGTCCTGCCGCGACAATCTTCCCGTCCGACCGAATGGCAACCGAATTCGCCGCCTCGCTTGAGAACGCCATTCCAGTTAAGTCGGCGAAGTCGGTGAGCACCTTGCCACCTGTGCCGAAAGTAGCATCGAGCGTGCCATTGCTGTTGTAACGCAGCAGGGCGAAGTCGAAGGCTTTGCCGACCGCCTGTCCCGCAATGACAATTTTCCCATCCGCCTGTAGACCGACCGAGGAGGCGCGGTCGTTGGCACTGAGATTCGTGGTCACCTTACCGCCTGTCCCGAAGGTGGCATCGAGCGTGCCATTAGGGTTGTAGCGTGCCAGCGCGATGTCAAAGCCAGGGTCCATATAGGCGTCGCCGACCAGCACAATCTTCCCGTCCGCCTGTATGGTAACCGAAGAACCCTCGGCCCAGGAGAAGCCCTGCGCAACCGTACCGAAGTCGGTGACCACTTTGCCACCTGTGCCGAAACTCAAGTCGGGAGTGCCATCAAGGTTGTAGCGCGCCAGCGCGAAGTCCTCACCTCCGTCGATATTGGCTACCCCCGCCACCACAACCTTCCCGTCCCCCTGTATTGCGATTGAATATGCATTAGCACTGACTCCTGCGAAATCGGTTGTCACTTTCCCACCTTTGCCGAAGGTGGTGTCTAGCGTGCCATTGGGGTTGTAGCGTGCCAGCGCGAAGTCGGCGATGCTGCTGCTGTTGACCGTAGTCC
>Ga0126381_100002753_pt1 | contig 19052 bp, 16 predicted proteins | sample PanSoiMetPlot_28_FD_96465 | JGI IMG/M metagenome (GOLD analysis project Ga0126381, IMG submission 96465) | Tropical forest soil microbial communities from Panama - MetaG Plot_28 | ecosystem: Environmental > Terrestrial > Soil > Tropical forest > Bulk soil | place: Panama | collected 2016-02-17
ATCCTCCGGCTGATCGCCACCGGCCTGTCCAACGCGGAGATCGGCCGCGGGCTGTTCATCAGCGAGACGACCGTGAAGACGCACGTCACGCACATCCTGCAGAAACTCGGCCTGCGTGACCGGGTCCAGGCGGTCGTGCTCGCCTACCAGGCCGGGCTGTTCGAGCAGGCGGACGGTGAATGATCAGCTGCGGAAGTCCTCCGTCACCAAGGACACGAGTAGACCGCGTATGCGCGACGCAGTACCGGTAGCGCTACGTTCCGGACCGGGACCCCGGCGGGGGTGGCTCCGCACTCAGTGCCAGCGTGCGCGTGTCCGTGAACGGCGAGGCCGGCGCCACCGCCATCGGCGGCCTCGGCCAGGAAGTAGCTGCCGAGGAACGGGTAGATCTCCGGCGGCTCACCAGCCAGCGTGTCCGGCACCGGGGAGTAGTGCGTGAGGGCGACCCGGAAGTCGGCGGCCAGGTCATCCAGTGCCGCGGCGAGCTGGTCGGCGAGCCGCCGGGAGTGCCGCGCGAAGTGCTTCATCTCCGGTTCGCCGAACTCCGATGCGCACCGGCCGGGGAACCCGCCGCCGAATCCCTTGCTGCCCGCGATCCCGAGCGTCCCTCCTGGCAGGCTCAGGCTCATTCCGCTGCCTTCTAGGACATTTATTCCGAACGACATCAGCAGCTTCGTTATGTTGTCCTGCTCGTCGCACTGGTAGTCATGGTTTCCGAGCACCGCGACCACCGGAACGCCGATGTCGCTGAATTCCGCCGCGACGATTTCCGCTTCGGCCAGGGTCCCGTGCTGTGTCAGGTCGCCGGCCAGCAGCAGGACGTCAGCGTGCATGCTGATGTCGTGCATATGCGGCCGGATCGTGTTGCTTACGTCCGCGCCGAGATGGACATCGCCGACCGCGCTCCTCGGCCGCGACCTCGCCGTGCAGGTGTGCGACCCCGCTCTCCACCTCAACGCGGACACCGAGCTCATGCGTGCGCGGATCGGTCGCCAGCGCCTGCTCGAGACGCCCGGCCAGATTCTGCGCCCGGACCGGCTGGGCGGGAAGTATCTCCAGATCCTCCAGCAGGATCAAGAAGGCGCGGGCGAACGGCGCGGCGGTTGTCTGTTCCCTGACCACGTCCCAGTCGACCTGCTCGCGCATCGGCCGGATACAGGTGAGCGTCGCCGCGAAGTCGGCGTGGTGCTCGGAGAAGGACCGCAGCCAGGACAGCGCGAGATCGGTGGCGTCCAGCACGGGCATCTGCATCGCGGCGACGTTCAGCAGCTCAGCGCGGTCCAGCAGCTGCCAGGTGACCGGCTCCCCGGCCAGATGGTAGATCAGGTCAATCATCAGCTCGCCGTCGAACGCCTTGATCAGCCAGCCTTCTGGCGGCCGCTCCACGGTCATGCCGGCCGCGCCGAAGACCTTAGCTGCCGCGTCGGCGTCCTTTTCCAGGATGACGAAGTCCACATCGTGCACCGGCGGCGCGGCCCCCCGCGCGTACGCGGCGCCGCCGCCGGCCAGTGCATACGGGATGCCCGCCTCACGGAGCACAGTCGCGGCCTTTTTCAAGGTTTCCACGAGCGGCGGTACCGGCCGGCTCACCGGGACTCCGCTCTCACGTAGCGCTGGACAGCCTCGCCTATCGCGACGTACCCGAGCACACTCATGACGGTGGGCTACCCGTGCCAGTGCGCCTAAACATGGCAGCCTCACGCCCCGCCGCGCCGTCCATCCCCTGCGGGCGGGCCGGTCACAGCAGCGCTGAGCGGGCGGCTTTGCTGAGCGTGTCTATTTCCGCTGGGCTCCAGGATTGGCAGACCAGTTCAAGGAATTCCTGGAGTAGTTGGGCTGGCGGGCTGGAGCAGGCCCAGCACAGGCGGGATCGGCAGCACTGTCCGGCGGTCGGGACAGAACGCGGGTAGCTGCGAAACGGATTCATTTGGGTACTTGTCCTTTTGACGGGCTTATGAACCATCTTGTTCACGCGGCCGACGACCGGATGAGGTCTGCTTTCAGTACCCGCCTGAGCAGGGATAACACGGGACCGGCCCACCACCGTCCGTTATCGCGCCGCGCTACCCGGCACTGGCTTGGTTATGGTTTGCCACCTGGTTTTCGGCTGGGTCGGTGGTGAGCTGGTGCAGGCCGACGTAGCCGGCTTGCATCAGGTCCTCGGCCGGTTCGGCGCTGCCGCGGTAGCGCCGCACCAGGGCCCCGTTTTATGCCGTTTGCCGAGTCGGGTCCGTGGCTGCCGCTCCGCGTGACCGGGGGCGGTGGGCCACAGCCCCTGTTCTTCCGGGGCCGGTGGGCCACAGCCCCCGGTGCGTCCGCCGTGCTCGCACCTGGACCCGCGCGAGCCGGGCGAAATGCCGGACATATCCCCAGGCCCGGTCGCCTCCCGGCTCCCACATTGCCTCCCGGCTCCCACGTTGCCTCCCGGCTTCCACGTTGCCTCCCAAAACCCACGTTGCCTCCCAAGTGGTTAAGATTCGCGCTGATATATCCCGATTGGCGTAACCACTTCGGCGGCAAAGTGGCGGAAGGGCGGCAAGGTGAGCAGCCGCCCGGCCCTGAACCGGCCAGGAAAGGCCGCCCGAAACCGCCCGAGGCCCGCGGAACCCGGCCGTACCCGTCGTTGGCCGGGTCGCCGGACGGGTGTAGAGGGGTCGGGCCTTGGGTATCCGGGGCCAATGGAAACTCCAGAGACGATCGCGGTGCTCGGTGCCGGCGGGACCATGGGCTTGCCGATGACGCGGAACATGGCACGCGCCGGGCTCAACGTCCGGGCGTGGAACCGGACACCGGGCAAGGCGGAGCCGCTTTTCGCGGACGGTATCCACATCGCCCAGACGCCCGCGGACGCCGTACGCGGTGCCGGCGTCGTGGTGACGATGCTGGCCGACGCGGCAGCGGTCATCGACGCCATCGAGGCGGCGCTGCCGGCCATGGACCGCGCCGCCGACCCGCACCCGGTCTGGCTGCAGATGTCGACCATCGGTGAGGCCGCCACCCAGCGCTGCATGAACATCGCGAACAAGAACGGGATCGGGTTCGTCGACGCCCCCGTCCTCGGCACCCGCGAACCCGCGGAACAGGGCGAGCTCGTGATACTGGAATCGGGGCCCGAGGAAGCTAGGCCCCGGGTTCAGCCGGTGTTCGACGCGATCGGGCAGCGCACTATCCGGGCGGGTCAGGCCGGCGCGGGGACCCGGCTGAAGATCGTCGTGAACAGCTGGGTGCTGGCCGCGGTCGAGGCGGGCGCGGAGACGATCGCGCTGGCCGAGGGGCTCGGTGTCGACCCGGCCTTGTTCTTCAAGGCGATCGAGGGCGGCCCGCTCGACCTGCCGTACCTGCGGACCAAGGGCGAGGCGATCGCGTCGAGGGACTTCTCGCCGTCGTTCCGGCTGACGCTGGCGGCCAAGGACGCGAGCCTGGTCGGCGAGTCAGCGCTCCAGCACGGCCTGGACCTGCCGGTATTCGAGACGATCGCGGAGCGGCTGAGCGAGGGTGCGGTGGAGCACGGCGACGAGGACCTCAGCGCCACGTACCTGACCAGCGCCCCGGACCGGATGGCCCAGGGCGCATGAACGTCTGACGGCCGCGACAGCGGAGAGCGGGACGGGTATGCGCCTGTCTGAGACCGTTCGTCTGCTGCGGGTGGCCCGGCCGCCGGCGGCGCCGCTTCCGCTCGGGTCGCGGCATCGACACGAGGGTGCGCTGCATCCGGGCTGGGCCTGGCATTTCCTCACCTCTCCGACGGTCGGTATCCTCGCCCAGGAGGTACGCATGACCATGCAGTTGTGCGGGGCCAGGACGATAGCGGAGCTGGACGCCGGGCTGATCCGCCACCGTTGATCAGCTACGCCCCGGCGGCACGCCTCCAGTCCGGTGGGACCTAAGTCACCTGGGTCAAGGGCCAAGCGCCGTGGCGGGACGAAAGCGGGCCGGCGCACTGTGGAGGCAGGAGCATTACCTACGACGCCTGGTGGTGATGGATCCGGTTGTGCAGGTGACGGCCGGGGTATCCTCGCCGGTGCTGCCGTGGCTGGCTCGTCGTGCCGCGCGCGAAGGGGGTAATGATCGTGGGGCTGATCCTCGCCGGGGTGATCGGGCTCAACCTGGCCGGCGTGACACCCCCATGATCGAGCAGCCGGCCGGCGCGGCGGCAGCGGACGGCTTGACCCGGGCCGAAGTCCAGGTCAGGGTCGCGGCTGGGCAGGTCAATACCGCGCCGCCCGGTCCTGGCCGCAGCGTGCTGCAGATCCTGCGCGCCAACGTGCTGACCCGGTTCAACGCGATCCTGGGCGTGATGTTCGTGGTGGTGGTCATCGTCGGACCGCCTCAGGACGCTCTGTTCGGCGTGGTGCTGGTGGTCAACACCGCCATCGGCGTCTTCCAGGAGCTGCGGGCCAAGCGCGCGCTGGACCGGCTCGCGATCGTGACCGCCGCACGGGCCCGGGCGGTCAGGGATGGCGTGGTGAGCGAGCTCGCCGTGGAGCGGATCGTCGTGGACGACGTGCTTGAGCTGGGCCGCGGCGACCAGGTCCCGGTGGATGGCACGGTGCTGTGCGGGGAAGGGCTTGAGCTCGACGAGGCGCTGCTCACGGGGGAGGCCGAGCCGGTGAGCAAGCAGCCAGGGGAGGAGGTGCTGTCCGGCAGCTTCGTGGTGGCGGGGACCGGCCGGATCCGCGCTCGCGGTGTGGGCGGGAGCGCGTACGCGGCCCGCCTGCAGGCGCAGGCCCGGCGGTTCAGCCTGATCCGTTCCGAGCTCCAGCAGGGCACGAATCAGATCCTGCGCCTGGTGACCTGGGTGATGATCCCGGCGGGCCTGCTGCTGATCGGCAGCGAGTTCTTCCGCAGCCATGACCCGCTGCGTGACGCGGCGCGCGGCTCGGCGGCCGGGGTGGTGGCGATGGTGCCGGAGGGGCTGGTGCTGCTGACCTCGCTCGCGTTCGCGGCCGGCGCGCTGCGGCTGGCCAGGCGCCGCGTGCTGGTCCAGGAGCTGGCCGCGATCGAGGGCCTGGCCCGGGCGGACGTGCTGTGCATCGATAAGACCGGCACGCTCACCAAGCCGGGTATGCGGCTGGTCGCGACCGAGGTGGTCAACGGCGAGCCGGGCGCGCGGGTCGCTGAGGTCATCAGCGCGCTGGCCGCCGCCGACGATGGACAGAACGACACAATGCGCTCTATTGCGGCCCGCTATCCGCCGACACCGGGGTGGACGGTGCGAGGGCGAGTGCCGTTCTCTTCAGCACGTAAGTGGAGCGGGGTCTGGTTCGAAGCACATGGCGCCTGGCTGCTCGGCGCGCCTTCGGTCGTCGGCGCGGGCGCGCTGCCTGACGAGGTGGCGGCCGCGGTCGCCCGGCACGAGGCGGCCGGCCGCCGCGTCCTGCTACTGGCCAGCACCGCTGCGCCGCTGGAGGAGGATATCCAGCCGGGGAGTGCCGAGCCGGCGGCGTTGCTGGTCCTGGCCGAGGAACTCCGGGAGGACACCGCCGCGTCGGTCCGCTACCTGCTGGATCAGGGAGTCGCGATCAAGGTGCTGTCCGGCGACGCGCCGCGGTCGGTGGCGGCCATCGCCGAACGGGCCGGGATACCGGTCGGCGGCGCGCCGCTGGATGCCGCGCCGCTCGGCGACGAGCAGATCGGCGACCTGGTGACATCGGTCAGCGTGGTGGGCCGGGTACGGCCCGCGCAGAAGCTCGCCGCGGTGCGCGCGCTTCAGGCGGCCGGCCACGTCGTGGCGATGGCCGGGGACGGGGTGAACGACGTGCAGGCGCTCAAGCAGGCCGACCTGGGCATCGCGATGGGGTCAGGGAGCCAGGCCAGCCGTTCGGTGGCCAGGGTGGTGCTGCTCGACGGGACGTTCGCGGCGATTCCGCCGATGCTGGCCGAAGGCCGCCGGGTGATCGCCAACATCGAGCGGGTGGCCCGGCTGTTCGTCGCCAAGACCGTGTATGCGGCGATCATCGCGGTGGTGGTGGGCGTGGCCGGCGTGACGTATCCGTTCTATCCGCGGCACCTGACCATCATCAGCGCGCTGACCATCGGCGTGCCCGGTTTCTTCCTCGCGCTCGCGCCCGGCGCGCCGCTGGCCCGGCCGGGATTCACCCGGCGGGTGCTGACGTTCACCATCCCCGCGGGCATCGCCGCCGCGGCCGCGGGCCTGGCCAGCTATGCGATCGGACGGGCCTTCGCGGAGCCCGGCTCGTACCTGCCGCGGACCGCGGCGATGCTCGGGGTATTCGGGGTCGGCCTGTGGGTGCTGGCCCTGGTGGCCGGACCGTCAACGGTCGCGGGTCCGGTGCTGGTGACCGCGATGGCAGGCGGCTTGACGCTGCTGTTCGCCATCCCGCTGGCCCGGCGGATCTTCGCGCTGGCCGTGCCGCCCGCCGGTGTCGTCGTCGCGGTGGCCGCCGTGGTGATCGCCGCCATCGGCGCGCTCACCCTGTGGCGCCGCCTCGGGCCGGCCTCCCTGACCTAGGCTGTCTCACCGAGCGACAAGTAGGTCTCATCCTCCTGGACGGTGTGCAGCCGCAGGATCGCGTGCAGGCCGTACAGGATGCCGCGCAGGTCGGCGAGATCCGCCTCGTCCGGGGGCCGGTCGCCGATGTCGTCGAGCAGGCGTCCTAGCCGGGAGATCTGATAGGCGATCTCGGCGTGTGCCCGGCTCATCGGCGCGGTCGGGTCGGTCCCGCCCAGCACCCGGTTCAGCGCCGGGTACAAGTCAGCTTCCTCGGCGTTCTCGTGCGGCCAGACCTCGGCGGTGAGCAGTTCGTGCACCTGGCGGACGCGCGTCATCGCACCGGGCTCGGTGAGCGTGTCCGCGACCGTCCTGAGCTGGTCGATGCCGGCCCGGATCGCGGGGTGCTGGGCCCGGAACCGCCTGGTGAGCGCCGCGTCGGCGGCGGTCAGCCGGACTTCGGGACCGGGCGGGCGCAGGGCGCGGAGCGCGTTCAGTATCACCGCGACGTCGATGGCCTCCTGGAGCAGGGCACCCCACACGGCGGGCAGCAGCCCGGCGGCGGCGGCGCCCATGGCGGCCAGCGACATGCCCATCCCGGCCAGCACGCTCTGCAGCGCGATCAGCCTGGTGCGCCGGGCCAGCGCCGCCACCTCGCCGACGCGGCCCAGGCTGTCGACCGTGAGCACCGCGTCGGCCGCCTCGGATGAGGCGGTGGCGCCGCGCGCTCCCATGGCGATCCCGACGTCGGCGAGGGCGAGGGCGGGCGCGTCGTTGATCCCGTCACCGACCATGATCACCGGCGCGTGCCGCTTCTCCCGGCTTACCACGCCGAGCTTGTCCGCCGGCGTCAGCCGGGCCAGCACCTGGTCGGCTCCGGTGAGCGCGCCGACCGCTTCGGCCGCGTCGGCCCGGTCGCCGGTGGCCAGGACGATGCGGGTGATACCGCCCCGGCGGACGGCACGCATCGTCTGCCTGGCGTCGGACCTGATGCGGTCCTGGAGGATGAGCGCGCCCGCGGGCCGGCCGTCGACGGCCACGAACACCGTGAGCACATCATCCAGCCTGGCTCTCCTGCGCACCGCCGCGACCCATGGCGCGGCGTCCGCCACCCCGGCCCACCGGGCCCGGCCCACCCGGACACGCCTGCCGTCAACGGTCCCGGCGATGCCCTGGCCCGAAACCTCCTCGACGTCGGCGGGCTGGCTGAGCTGGCCGTCGCGCTCGGCGGCCGCGCGGACGATGGCGTCAGCCAGGACATGGCCGGAAACCTGGTCGAGACAGGCCGCGAGCGTGACGACCTGCGGCGGGGCGAGCGGCCCGGCGCAGACGACGTCGGTCACCACCGGCTGGCCGACCGTGAGCGTGCCGGTCTTGTCGAGTATCAGCGTGGTGCACCCGGCCAGGCGTTCAAGCACGCCGCCGTTCTTCACCACCACGCCACGCCGGGCCGCGGCCGACAGGCCGGAGACCAGCGCGACCGGCGCGGCGAGGATGAGCGGGCATGGTGTGGCCACCACCAGCACCGCTACCGCACGGGCGGGCCCGGCCAGGGCCCAGCCGAGGCCGGCCACCGCGACCGTCACCAGCAAGAACCACAGGGCGTACCGGTCCGCGAGCCGGACGAACGGCGGCTGCGAATTCTCCGCCTCGGTCACCAGCCGGACGATGCCCGCGTAGGTGCCCTCCGCGGCGCTGCCCGCCGCGCGCAGGTCGAATGGGCCGCCCGCGTTCACCACGCCGCTTGGCACCCGGTCGCCGCGCACGCGTTCGGCCGGCCGGGCTTCACCGGTCAGCGCCGACTCATCGAGGACCGCGTGACCCGAGCTGATCGTGCCATCCACCGGCACCACGGCACCGGCCGGCACGAGAACCAGGTCCCCGGCCGCGATCTCCTCCAGCGGGACCGTCTCCACGACACCGCCGCGGTAGCACCGCGCGGTCCGCGGCGCGCGGTCAAGCAGGGCGCTCAGGTCATGCCGGGCGCGCCGCGCCGCCCATCCCTCCAGGGCACGGCCGCTGGCCAGCATGAGGCTGATCACCGCCGCGGCGAGCAGCTCCCGTACGGCGATCGCACCCGCCAGCGCGAGCAACGCGATGATATCTACGCCGAGCCGGCCGCGGCGCAGGCTGTCGGCCGCCGCCCACAGCGCATAGCCCAGCCCGCAGCCCGCGGCGAACAGCCACGCCCCGTCCGCAACCCCGGCCTCCCCCAGCAGACGGGCCACAGCTCCCGCGGCCAGGCCGGCCGTAGTGGCCGCCAGCAGCAGCATGGCCGACCACCGGGCCAGCCACACCCGGGCCCGGCCAGGCAGTTCTGTCAGCATGCCCCCACCATGCCCATTGCGGAACCGTGGCGCACCTGACGGATGGCCCTGGCCAGAGAGCCCTTCGGCCCTCTCGCCCGGCGAAACCGCGGGCGTGCGCGCCTGCTCGCGCTGGCAGGCGCGCACGCCGGCTTACCGCGGTTTCACTGCGGCAGCTTCATGAGCCCGATCTGATTACCCGCCGGGTCGGCGAAGTAGGCGAGCATCGGGCCGTCGGGAACCTCCATGGGCGGCGCGACGACCTTTCCGCCGAGCTCGGTGGCCCGGTCCAGGGCCTCCTGGAGGTCCGGTACCGAGATATAGAAGATGACCTGGGCGGAGCCGTCCTGGCTCGGTCCGACTCCACCGGGAATGCCGCCTTCCTCGGCGGCCACCATGCCGTAGTTCATGGGATTGCTGGCGTCGATCTGCCAGCCGAAAAGCGAGGCGTAGAAACGCTGCAGCGCGCCGGCGTCGGGGCCGGAGACTTCAAACCATGCGACCGGATTCGCCATGTATTTCCCCTCCTGATGTGAATGATGCGAATGATGTGGATGATCGGCTTTCGCAGTCCGGCATGCATGCCCGGGCTGGCGGTCTCTGACGCTACTCTCGCTTGGTCACGCGGCCGGCCACGACCCGCACGAAAATCAGCTCGCCGAGCTCTCGGGTCAGCCGCCTATCACGACCATCCACTTCCGCACGGTCCAGTGCTTAACCAGGCCTTCCTTAACGTAGGGGTCATTCGCGGCGAAGCGCTCCGCCACCGACTGATCCGCACCCTTGAACACGAGCGCGGCGCCGTCAGCCGGGTCGGCGAACGCGCCGGCCAGCACCAGTTCGCCGCGGTCGTTCGCCGCGCGGGCCAGCGTCAGGTGCGCGTCGCGGTACGGGACGCGGCGGTCAGTGAACTGGTCGACGACGTCGTAGAGCAGCAGGTAGTACACGATTCCCTCCACAGGGTTCGCGGCCCGGCTACCGCATTCGCCCGGCTAGCCCGATGTAGACGCGGCGGTTGTGCCGGCCCTTGTTGGCGATCCGCAGCACCCGGATTTCCGGCGACGAACCGGTCGAGGCCAGGTGCGTACCGCCGCACGCCTGGCGGTCGAGGCCGGCGATCTCGACAATCCTGATCAGGTCGTCGGCGGTCGGCGGGGGAGCGACCGACCGGTTGCGGATCAAGCCGTATTCCTGCCGCGCCTCGTCCACCGGGACGTATGCCGTGATGACCGGCAGATCCTGGTGCACGATGTCGTTGAGCGCCGGGCCTGCCGCCCGCAGGCGGTCGTTGTCCGCGTCCGGCAGATCGAAATCCATCCGCGCCGTACCGTCCGCCGACATCTGCGCCCCGGTGACCAGTGCTCCGTTGAAGTCCTGGAACACGGCGGCATTGAGGATATGAGTCGCGGTATGCAGCTCGCGCATGAGCGTGCGGAACGCGGGATCGACGCTCGCTTCGACCAGGCCCGTCACCTCGGCATCGTACTTGGCGAGCAGGTGCCAGATACCGTCCTCGGACGGCTCGAAGCCGGTGACCTCTTCCTCGCCGCTCGCCCATCTCAGCACGCCGCGATCAGGAAGCTGCCCGCCGCCGCCGGGAAAGAACGGCGAGGAATCCAGCAGCACCCGGCCGGGCCGGGAATCCAGCACCTCGCTGTGGGTGATCAGGACCTCTGGATGCTCATGGTAGAAAGCCATGCGATGATCCTTCGCCCGGGCCAGGCCCGCGTATTGGCGAAAATTGCGGGCAGGCGAGGCGGCTCAGGTCAGGGCGGCCCGGGAGAATTGCCGCGGCGTTATGCCGTAACAACGCCGGAAATGCCGGGTAAGTGCGGCTTGGTCGTAAAAGCCCGACTGGGCCGCGGCCTCGGCGATCGGCGTGGCGCGGCCCAGCAGCCCGCGCGCGGATCCGAGCCGGATCTGGGTCAGGTACGCGTGCGGTGTCATGCCGACGCCCTTGCGGAACAGGCCGATGAGCTGGTACTGGGTGAGGTCCGCCGCCGTGGCCAGATCGGCCAGCGTGACGTGCTCGGCGTGGCGGTCGCGCATCACCTCGATGACCGATTCGAGCAGCACCCGGTCACGCGGCCCCAGCGGGACCTTCGCGCCGCTGTCGCCGTACCGCGTGGCGAGCTGACCGAACGTGCCGACCAGCAGTTCCCGCCGCCTCAGCTCGTCGGCCTGATCGCCGTCGAGGGCGTGGTGCAACCCGAGGAAGCCGCTGAGCAGGTCCTTGTCCTTCAGCATGGTGCGGCTGAACCGGGGCAGCGCGGCGATCCCCAAGCCGCGCAGCACGTCGTCGATCCCGGAACGCTCCAGGTAGAAGGACCGGTACCGCCACCGGTGGCTGCCCTTCATCCGGCTGGAGTGCGGTTCGCCGGGATTGACCACCAGCAGAGCCGCCGAATGAGCTTCGTCAGCTACGCCGCTGGCCTGGATTTCCGAGCCCCCTGACTCGGTCACCGCCACCATGAGCGCGTCGTGAATGTGGGCGGGGTACTCGTGCGTGGTGAAGTCGGCGCAGAGCAGGCTCAGGCCCGGCGTCTGCCGGTCGAACCAGTACTTGCTGCTGTTCTTCTCATCCGCTCGAGCCATACGAAAACCCCGGATCGTCCGACTGCTCCCCTCGGCAAACGACCATACCCGCCGGGCCTCACATGCAGGACATTCCGTTGAAGGCGCAGGCCACGGGGAAGGTCCGGACCCCCTCAGCGACGAACGAGACGCTGAGCGTCCCGCCGTGCGGCGCGACGATCTGGCCGTTGACACCCGGCTGGAGGAGCAGGATGCCGTCGCCGAAGAACGACGTCGCGTTCTGCACTGACGTCACCACGTCGCCGTACAGCGCGAGGGTGATCTGCCAGTCGGCGAGCGGGCTCGCGGTGTTGTTGGTGACGTCGACCTGGCCGCGGAATCCGCTGGGCCAGGTGGCGTCCAGGACGTACCTGATGACGATGGGGGGTCCTTGGGCCACCGCGGCTCGCGACGGCCGCGAGGCGGGCACTGGCGCCATGACTGGTGAGACCGAGGCCGGCACCTTCTTGACCGTACGGTGCGGGTGGGTGGCGACCTGCGCTCCCGGCGTGCCCGAGGCGGCGCCCGGCGCGCGCGCCAGTGCGGGCAGCGGGACGCCCGCGGTCGCGGCGTTGCCGCCGTGGCTGGGCCCGGAGGAGTTCAGCAGCGCGACACCGCCGATCGCGGCGGTGAGCGTGACGAGCGCCGCCGCGCCGATCGTCAGCCTGCCGGTCAGCGGACTGCCGCGGAACGCCCGGGCCCGGTGAAACGGGGTGGCGGTCGTGGCGCGGAAGCGGATCGGGCCGTGGTCGGCCGGATAATCCAGCACGAGCGTTCTCGGCGGCCGTCGCCCCGGCTCGCGGTGGCGGCCCGCCGAGCGGCCAGCGCCCGGGCCGGTCGCGGGGGCGGCGACAGGGCCGGCGGCGAAATCGCCCGTCCCCTGATGCCAGGCCTTTCGCCGGGACCGGCCCGACGTCAGGGTGCGCGCAGTGATCATCCGCCGTCTCACCGCCAGGGGCTGGGATCTAGGTCTTTGTACGTATACGTACCATCGATGCGCGTGGGGTTAGCGCACAATGATCAACGCTTAATAATCTGGTTACGCACATGGGACGGACCTGGGCTGATAACCCCGCGCGCATGCTCAGCCGGTCATGTCGAAGTCGCCGATCACCTTGACCGCGCGCAGGCGCACCGCGAGCTCACCCGGCACGCCATTGCGCCTGCCGAACTCCTCGGCCCGGTCCGCGCCCATGTACCGCGCGCCGATCGCGGTCGCGGTGCGGACCAGTTCTGCCGGCTCCTCTGAGATCTCCGCCTCGCCCTGGACCTGCACGAACGCGTAGGGCGGCCGCTCCAGGTCCACGCACAGGCTGGCCCGCGGGTCGCGCGCCAGCGCCCGCCCCTTGGCGGTCTCCTTGCCGGTGTTGAACACCAGGCAGTCATCCTCCAGCACGAACCACACCGGTGCCACCAGCGGCCGTCCGCTGGCCGCCAGGTAACTCAGCTTCCCTGTCCGCGTCCCCTCGCTGAGAAACGCCCGCACCCGCGGATCCTGGATCGACATCATCACGACCCCAACTTTGTCACAACGGCTCGGCAAACAGAGCGGCCCCGGCCTCCCGTGGAGGCGGGACCGCTCCGCTCTGGCTAGTCCGGCGGTTAGCTCGGCGCGGCCATGGGGTTCACGCCGGCCAGGTCCTCCTTCTTGACCCGGATCGCGACCACCGTGATGATCAGGGCCAGCAGCGAGATCCCGGCCGAGACCAGGAATCCCTTCGAGAACCCGGTCGCGAGCGCGTGGTTGGTCATCGTGGCCTGCGCCGCGGCCTGCTTGGCCGCGGACAGGTGCTGCCCGGTCTTCGCCGCCGCGGCCGCGGCCGAGGCCGCCTGGCTCCGCAGGCTGTTGGAGACCGCGCTCCAGGCCACCGTGCCGAGCACCGCGAGCCCGATCGACCCGCCGACCTGCTGCCCGACGTTGAGCAGCGACGACGCGACGCCGGTGTCCTTCTCCGCCACCTTCGACATGCCGACCAGCGAGAGGGGCACGAACAGCAGGCCCAGCCCGAAACCGGTCACCAGCGACGGCCCGAGCAGCCCTCCGGCGTAGCTGGAGTGCTCGGTCAGCCGTGACATCCAGAACAGCCCGCCAGTCCCGATCGCCGCACCGCCAAGCAGCAGCGGCCGGGCGCCGATCCGCGGCACCAGCTGCGCCCCGGCACCCGAGGCGACCAGGATGATCGCCACCATCGGCAGGTAGGCCACGCCGGACTTGATCGCGCTGTAGTGCCAGACGTTCTGCACGAAGTAGGTCAGGAAGAAGAACATCCCGAACATCGCGGTGCCGACCAGCAGCATGATCAGGTACGTACCTGACCGGTCCCGGCTGCGCAGGACCCGCATCGGCATCAGTGCGTGCTCGCTGCGCACCTCGATGACCGCGAACGCGACCAGCAGGACGACCGCGGCGATCAGCGAAGCGACCACCTTGGTGTCACCCCAGTGCGACATGCCGTCAGGGGTGGTCGCGGCGTTGGACAGACCGTAGACCAGGGCGACGACGCCCAGCGTGCCGGTGACCGCGCCAGGCAGGTCGAAGCGTCCGCGCCGGCGCTCGGACTCGCCGAGCACGCGCGGGGCGGCCAGCGCGACCAGGATCCCGATCGGCACGTTGACGAACAGCACCCAGCGCCAGGTCGCATACGTGGTGAGCAGCCCGCCGACGATCAGGCCGACGGCCCCGCCCGCGACGCTCATCGACGCGTAGACGCTCATCGCGCGGTTGCGCGGCGGGCCTTCAGGGAAGGTGACCGCGATCAGCGACAGTGCTGTCGGCGCGGCCAGCGCTCCGCCGACTCCTTGCAGGGCACGCGCGGCCAGCAGCCACGCCTGATCGGTGGCGAACCCGCCGAGCAGCGAGGCGGCCGAGAACAGCAGGATTCCGGCGATGAAGATCCGGCGGCGCCCCAGCAGGTCGCCGGCCCGTCCGCCGAGGAGCAGCAGCCCGCCGAACGTCAGCGCGTACGCGTTGACGACCCATTCCAGGTTGCTGTCGGAGAAGCCCAGCGCCGTCTGGATGTGCGGCAGGGCGACGTTCACGATGGTCGCGTCCAGCACGACCATCAACTGCGCCGTCGCGATGACGGCGAGCGCGAGGCCCAGCCGCCGCGATGGCGCGGTGCCAGAACTGGTGGCGGCCCTGTCGGGCGCCGCCGTCCTGGCTTCCGGTGTGGCTGACACGTGAATCTCCCTTGATTGGAGGACGTAGTTAACTAGCACCTCGGCCGCACCGGCCGGGCGTACTTCTTGACTTTGTGCTAAACCCCTGTCAGGTCACAACGACCCTCGTTCAACTGCCCCGTTATCGTGTTCTCCCGCGATGTCGTCCGGTCAGTTACGACGACGGCACCTCGCGTCCGTCACCCTTTAGACGAAGCTGGCACCGCGGATGTGACACGATCACCCCCCTCCGCCGCCTGGTTCTGCCCCCGTACGGGACCCAGCATCTTCCGCAGAAGCTCGAGCAGGTTTCCGCGCTCGCTGATGTCGAGTGCGGTACACCACGGCATCCGCGCCGTGACTTCCTTGATGATCTGGTCCCTGACGGCGTTCCCGTGTTCGGTCAGCACGAGGTTCTTCCTGCGCCGGTCGCTCAGCGACGGCTCGCGCCGGGCAAGCCCGTGCTTTTCCAGCGAGTCGGCGATGACGGTCACGAATGAGGCGTCACAGCCCAGTCGCTGGCTCAGCTCCTTCATGGACGTCGGGCCGTCGATCTTGTGCAGCGCCAGTGCGTCGCTGCCGTTCAGCCCGAACTCGTGGCCGATGGACTGCCCGAGGGTGCCCAGCTGCTTGACGAGTTCGATGAGCGCGTCCATGACCCGCTCGTTCAGCTCGTCGCAGCCGCATTCGCGGTCCGCTGGCCGTTCCACCACGCTCACCTCCTCCCGTGACAACTACCTGAGCCCATCAACGATTGAGTAGCTCAACTATATTTCCGTCAGCCCGAGGGAGCAAGTGAATTTTCCGCGCCAACTTCCGGCGGCCTACCGGCGTCTAAACGGCGGGACAGTCACCTTGATGCGGGCCGCCCTGATGCGGGGCCGAACGGAGGACCAGCGCCGATGACGCAAGACCAGAGTCCCCGCCCGTCCCCGCTGCGCGGCACGGCCGTGCCAGGACGGCGGACGCTGCTCACCGCGGCGGTCGCCGGGGGAGGCGCCGCCCTGCTGGCGGCGTGCAGCGGCAAGCCCGCGGCCGCCGCGAGCTCCTCGTCCGGGTACGGCGGGTCGTTCCGCACGTCGGCCACCAGCGCCCGGCTGGTGTCGGGCCCGGCGTCCGCCGACTGGCCGGCGCTCGCCCGGGACCTGTCCGGGCCGCTGGTCCGGCCGGGTGAGGCGAGCTATCCGGTGGCCAAGCGCCTGTTCGACCCGCGCTTCGACTCGATCAAGCCCGCCGCCATCGCCTACTGCCGCAGCCCGCATGACGTCGCGACCTGCCTGGCCTTCGCCGGGAAGTTCGGGGTCCGGGTCGCCGCCCGTTCCGGCGGGCACAGCTACGCGGGCTGGTCCTCCACCAGCGGCCTGATCGTGGACGTGACCAGGATGGCCGGCGTGACGGTCAGCGGCTCCACCGCGACCGTGGGCGCGGGCACCAGGCTGATCGACCTGTACAGCGGGCTGGCCGCGCACGGCAGGACGGTACCTGGCGGTTCGTGCGCCACCGTGGGCATCGCCGGGCTCGCTCTCGGCGGCGGCATCGGGGTGGTGACCCGGGCTTACGGGCTGACCAGCGACAACATCCGGTCCCTTCAGATCGTCACGGCCGACGGCCAGATCAGGACGTGCGACTCCCGCAGCAACGCGGACCTGTTCTGGGCCTGCCGCGGCGGTGGCGGCGGCAACTTCGGCGTGGTGACCTCGTTCACCTTCGGCACCCATCCCGCGGGCGACATCGTGCTGTTCTTCCTGAGCTGGCCGTGGGCGCAGGCCGCCCGGGTGATCTCCGCCTGGCAGTCCTGGGCACCGCACGGGCCGGACCAGCTGTGGTCCAACGTGCACCTGGCCGCCGCACCAGGCGGGCGGGTGCCGGCCATCGAGGTGGGCGGCACCTACATCGGCACGGCGGCGGAAGCCCACGCCGAGCTGGAGAAGCTGTACGCCAAGGCCGGCCCGCCGGGCTCGCAGTTCCTCGAGAGCACGCCCTGGCTGCACGCGATGCTGGTGGAAGCCGGCTGCGCCAGCCTCAGCGTGCCGCAGTGCCACCTGCCGAACCAGGCTTCTGGCGGTCAGCTCTCCCGCGCGTCGGAGTATGCCAAGTCCGACATCTTCACCGCCCCGCTGAGCAGCCACGGGATCGGGACCCTGCTGACCGGGATCGAGGCCCTCCAGCGGGTGAGCGGAGCGCCCGGCGGGGTGGGCGGCATCGCCTTCGACTCGCTCGGCGGCGCGGTCAACCGGGTGGCCCCCTCGGCGACCGCGTTCGTGCACCGCAACGGCCTGTTCTCGGCGCAGTACACCACCGGCTGGAACGTAGGCGCCCCGTCCGGCGGCGTCAACCGCCAGCACGCCTGGCAGCGCCAGTTCTGGCAGTCGATGCGCCCCTACGCCAGCGGCCAGGCCTACCAGAACTACATCGACCCGGACCTGACCAGCTGGCGCCAGGCCTACTACGGCGCCAACCTCTCCCGCCTCACCCAGATCAAGCACGCCCACGACCCCGCCAACCTCTTCACCTTCCCCCAATCCCTCTAGCCCCGCGCCCCAGTTGAACGGGCTCGTCGGTGAAACCTTCATGGGCGGCGCGCGTCGGGCCAACAGGACGTTGACTCTCAAAATCATCGGGTCTAGCGTCCGCGTTTACGGGCTTCCCGCATCCGCCCGGCTGAAGGAAGGGAACGCCGTGCACCGACGCTCCGGTATCCTCGTCCTCGCATCGGCCGCCGTGCTGGCCGTGCTCGCCGCGACGGGACTCTCGTCCTCCCCGGCCGGCGCCGCCTCGGCCCCGCCGGTGATCACGATCTCGAGCTCCACCACCGGAACCTCGCTCACCCAAGGCTCGCTCGGCTTGTCGTATGAGGTCTCCGACCTGGCCCTGCCCGGCTTCACCAGCGGCAACCTGGCCGCTTACCTCAAGACTCTCGGGCCATCGGTCATCCGGATCGGCGGGAACACCACCGACGAGACGTTCTGGACCTCTGACGGCGCCCCGCCGCCCTCGTGGTCGATCGCCACGATCACCCCGGCCGACCTCACGGCTCTGGCGGGCCTGGCCCAGGCGAGCGGCTGGAAGGTCATCCTGGGCGTGAACCTCAAGCACTTCAACCCGGCGAGCGCGGCCGATGAAGCAAGGTCCGCGCATTCGGCGCTGGGGTCCTCGCTGCAGGCCATCGAGATCGGCAATGAGCCGGACCTTTATCCCCAGTATCAGAACAGCACGGCCCAGTTCTTCACCGACTTCCAGGCGTACGTGTCGGCCATCGAGCAGGCCGTGCCCGGATTGCCGATCGAGGGCGACGACAGCATCGCCGGGCCGGCCAGCTCGTTCCAGAACGCGTTCGTGTCCGCCGAATCCGGCCTGGCCAAGCCCGACATCGTGGAGCTGACCAGCCACAACTACCCGCTCACGTCCACTACCTGCGGCGGCAGCCCCACGATCGCCGCCCTGCTCGGCACCTCCGCGCGTGATGAGGAGAACAACAGCGCGCGGGAGTCCGCCGCGCTGGCGGGCAAGCTCGGGCTGCCCGCCGTGCTTGACGAGGGAAACTCGGTGGTGTGCGAGGGCCAGCAAGGCGTGAGCGATGTCTACGCGGCGGCGCTGTGGGAGATAGACGACCAGCTGGTCACCGCGCGCGAGGGCATGCAGGGCGACTACATGCACGGCACGGTGGTGCAGTGCGACACGGCGAAGCCCCTGTTCATGTTCTACACGCCGCTCTGCGCGCCGACCGCGGCGGACGCCGCGAACGGTACGCTCGCCGCGCAGCCCGAGTACTACGGCCTCGCCGCGGTGCACGAGGCCGGCACCGGCGCGTTCTTGAACATGAGCAACCCGGACTGGGCCAACGTCCGCGCGTACGCGATCAGGCACCAGGACAACACGGTCACCGTCGTGCTCGATGACATGCAGGATCCGGCCAGCAACGGCAGCAGCACCCTGCAGCTCGACTTCGGCCAGTCGTTCACCCATGGCAGCCGCTTCAACCTCACCGCGAGCTCGCTCACCGCGACGAGCGGCATCACCCTGGGCGGCCAGACCGTGCAAGGCAACGGGACGCTCGCCCCGCCGGCCAGCACCCCTGTCACGGTCAGTGGCAGCACCCTCACCGTGACGGTGGCGGCCGGCAGCACCGCGATCATCACGCTCGGCTAAGTACCGAGCGAGTACCGGGCGAGCACCAGGCGAGCGCCCAGCGCGAGACACGCCACCGCATCGCACGCGGGTAGTTAGGGTGCGGTATGTAGGCAATGATGGGTATTCGGTACTCCCTGGGGTAGGCGCGATGACGGCTGGGCTTGACGGCACGGTGCGAGTCCTGCTTGTCGAGGACGATGACGGGGATGCCTTGATCGTGGAGGAACTGCTGGCGGAGGCGGGTGCCAATGTGGCGCTGCGCCGGGCCAGGTCCTTCGCCGAGGCCAAGCTGCTGGCCGGCGACGCCGCATGCGTGCTGCTCGATCTCGGCCTGCCGGACTCGCAAGGGCTGCAGGGGCTCAGCTGGCTGACCGCGCACGAGCCACGGCTCGCGGTGGTGGTGCTGACCGGGGTGTCCGCTGAGTACCTGG
>Ga0126381_100002754_pt1 | contig 19050 bp, 17 predicted proteins | sample PanSoiMetPlot_28_FD_96465 | JGI IMG/M metagenome (GOLD analysis project Ga0126381, IMG submission 96465) | Tropical forest soil microbial communities from Panama - MetaG Plot_28 | ecosystem: Environmental > Terrestrial > Soil > Tropical forest > Bulk soil | place: Panama | collected 2016-02-17
GCCGTCGCCGATTTTCTTGCCGTAGTCGAGCACGACCACGCGATCGGAGATGTCCATCACCACGCCCATGTCATGCTCGATCAGCACGATGGTCGTTCCGTACTGTTCGTTGACATCGAGCACGAAGCGACACATATCCTGCTTTTCCTCGACGTTCATGCCGGCCATGGGTTCGTCGAGCAAAAGCAGTGTCGGTTCCGCCGCGAGCGCGCGGGCGAGCTCCACGCGCTTCTGCAGCCCGTAAGGCAGCCTTCCCACCGGCGTCTTGCGGATGTGCTGGATCTCGAGAAAGTCGATCACCTCCTCGACCCGGCGCCGGTTCTCCAGTTCTTCCCGTCGCGCCCGGCCCCAATAGACTGCCTGCTCGAGAAAGCTCGCGCGCATCTTGAGATTGCGCCCGGTCATGATGTTGTCGAGCACGCTCATGCCTTTGAACAGCGCGATATTCTGGAAGGTGCGGGCGATTCCCTGCGCGGCGGCGTCGTGGGTGTTCATGTCGCGGCGCACCTGGCCATGGAAGGCGATCGTTCCATGCTGCGGACGGTAGACGCCGTTGATGACGTTGAGCATCGAGCTCTTGCCCGCGCCGTTGGGGCCGATGATGGCGCGGATCTCGTGCTCGCGGACGTCGAAGCTGATGTCGGTCAGCGCCTTGACCCCGCCGAAGGAGAGCGAAATCGCGTCCAGCTTGAGGACGACGTCGCCGATGCCGCGCGCGTTGCTCATGAAGAACGTCGGCTCAGGCAGCCTTGCGGGCCGCGCCGGTGGACAACGTCTTCGCGTCGGCGATTTTGAGATCGGCAGCCACGCTTCCGGTGCGACCGTCTTCGAATTTGACTTGCGTCTCGATGTGCTGCACCGTCTTGCCGCCATACAGCGCGTCGATCAGCACGGCATATTTCTCGGCAATGAATCCGCGGCGCACCTTACGCGTGCGGGTGAGCTCGTCGTCGTCCGGATCGAGCTCCTTGTGCAGGATCAGGAAGCGGCGCACCTGCGAGTCGCCAAGCGAGCCTTCCTGTGCGAGCTCCGCGTTGACCTGTTCCACGCATTCGCGCACAAGCTGGTAGACCTCCGGCTTCGCGGCAAGGTCGGTATAGCCGGAATAGGGAATCCCGCGCCGCTCCGCCCAGTTGCCGACCGATCCCATGTCGATGTTGATGAAAGCGCAGACTTCCTGGCGACCGTGACCGAACGCCACCGCCTCCTTGATGTGCGGAAAGAACTTGAGCTTGTTCTCGATGTAATTGGGCGCGAACATCGCGCCCGTGACCAGCTTGCCGACGTCCTTGGCACGATCGATGATTTTCAGTTGACCGTCTTCGACGAACACGCCCGCGTCGCCGGTGTGAAAGAAGCCAGCCGAGTCGATTGACTCGGCAGTTGCGTCGGGTCGCTTGTAGTACTCCTTGAGCAGCATCGGCCCTCGCACCAGCACCTCGCCGTTCTCGGCGATGGCGATCTCAACGCCTGGGGCCGCTTGTCCCACGGTATCGAACTTCACTCCGCCGTCGGGCTGCAGACAGACGTAGGCGCAGGTCTCGGTCGAGCCGTAGAGCTGTTTCAGATTCACTCCGATCGAACGATAGAAGCGAAACAGGTCAGGCCCGATCGCCGCGCCTGCCGTATAAGCCACGCGGATGCGGCTCATGCCGAGAACATTGCGCAACGGCCCGTAGACCAGGATGTCGCCGACCGCGTAGAGCAGCCGGTCCATGAGCGAAACGGGTCTGCCGTCGACGATCTCGGGTCCGACACGCCGCGCGACACCGGTGAAGTAACGGAACAGCCAGCGCTTGACTGCGCTTGCGTCCTCCATTCGGATCATCACCTGGGTGAGCAGGTTCTCGAAGATGCGTGGCGGTGCGAAGTAGTAGGTCGGTCCGATCTCGCGCAGGTCGATCATCACCGTGTCGCCCGATTCGGGGCAGTTGATGGTGAAACCCGCAACCAGCCACTGGGCGTAGGAGAACAGGTGATCGCCGACCCAGGCCATTGGCAAGTATGAGAGCACGCTGTCTTCAGGTCCCAGCTTGTCGAAAGCACATCCGCCCTGCGCCGATACGATAAAGGCACGGTGTGTCTGGCACACGCCCTTGGGCTTGCCCGTCGTGCCCGACGTGTAGAGCATGATCGATACGTCGTCGGGACGGCCTTGCGCAATCTGGGCGTCGAAAAATCCTGGGTGTTCGCGGTCGTAGTCGCGTCCCGCGTCAAGCAGCCGGTCGATGCTGGTCACGCCCTGGTAATTTCGCAGCCCTCGCGGGTCGTCGTAATAGATGTGCTTGAGCGTGGGAACCTGCGGCATCGCCTCGACCATCTTGTCGACCTGCTCCTGATCTTCCACGATGGCGTAGGCGATCTCGGCGTCCTTGAGCACGTAGACGAATTCCGCGGCAGGCGCGTCCTGATACATGGGCACGGCGATCCCGCCCAGCGATTGCGCCGCCGCCATCGCCCAGTACAGCCGAGGCCGGTTGTCGCCGATAATGGCCAGATGCATTCCACGCGCGAAGCCGTGAGCGGCGAGGCCGCATGCCATCGCGCGCACTTCCTCCGCTACTTGCGACCACGTCCAGGTCTGCCATATCCCCAGATCTTTTTCGCGCGTGGCCGGACGCTCGCCACGCAGCTTCGCGTGCTCGATCAGCAAACGCGGAAACGTGGCTTCGCGGCTGTCCATCCCCCCTCCTGTAAGTGCGGCGGCCGGCTATCTTATGTCGTTAAGCCGCGCGCGGACAATGCCTGCACGGGGCACTACTGCGCCTTGATGCCCGCTGCCTTGATCACCTTCGCCGACTCTTCCAACTCAATCTGCACGAACTTTTTGAATTCGCCGGGCGTCATCGGCATCGCTTCCGCACCGAGGTTGGCGAGGCGCTCTTTCACATCGGGAAGTTGCAGAACGCGGTCGACATCCTTGTTGATCTTGTCGACAACATCCGGAGGCGTACCTGCCGGAGCGAAGAGGCCTACCCAGAGGTTGTAGTCGAAACCGGGCAGCCCCGCCTCGGCGATGGTCGGCACGTTGGGCAATGCGCTCGAGCGCTTGGCCGTGCTCACACCCAAGGCAACGAGCTTGCCTTCGCGCACGTTCGGTATCGCCGCAGAAATCGGCGAGAAGAAATAAGTGACGCGACCCGCCAGCGTGTCGTTCAGCGCCTCGGGCGTGCCCTTGTACGGGACATGGACCACATCGATGCCCGCGGCGAGCTTGAACTTCTCGCCGTTGATGTGCGTTCCGCTGCCGGTGCCGGCAGATCCATAGTTGAGCTGACCCGGCTTCTCCTTGGCCAGCGCGATCAACTCCTTGACCGACTTCACTCCCAGCGAGGGCGCAACAACGAGCACGTTGGGTTGCCCGCCCAAGGGAGCGATCTCGACAAAATCCTTGGCGGTGTCGTAAGGCAGCCCCGAATAGATCGACGGGTTGTATGCGAATGCAGCGGAGTGCACCAGCAGCGTGTATCCATCGGGGGCCGACTTGGCGACGATGCCGGCGCCGATGGTCCCACCGGCACCGGGCCGGTTATCGACAACGACCGGCTGCCCCCACATCTCGGAGAGCTTCTGGCCGAAAGTGCGCGCGAGTATGTCGGTGGCGCTTCCCGCCGTGAACGGAACGATCACATGGACAGGCTTGTTGGGATAGGCCTGCCCAAACGCGAGCGATGCGCAAAACCAAGCCGCAACAAATCCCGTGAACAGGCGCAATTTCATAGTCTGTCTCCTATTGCAGGCCGTCGCCGACCGGCACGTTTTCAGGTTCGAGCTTGATTCCCGAGGCCTGTGCTTGCAGAACGATCAGCTTGGCGAAGTCTTCGTCGGTCATTCCGTAACCGATCAAAGTCTGCACGATGTCGCGGGTGAGCGATGCGAGCGGCATCGGCACGCCAAACCGCCTGCTCGCTTCGAGGCCCAGGTCGAGGTCCTTGCGCAACAGCGTCGGAGTGAAAGTGACGCTGAAGTCCAGATTCACCAGCGCCGGTGCCTTGTAGCGCGAAAATGTCGACCCCATCACGCTCTGGTTGATGAAGTCGAGGAAAGCGTGGCGGGGCACTCCCGCCTTTTGCGCAAGCACCGTAATCTCCGCGAGCGACTGCGTGACCACGCCCAGAAAGACGTTGTGGCAGATCTTGACAATGCGCGAAACCTCGCCTTCCCCCACATAACTCGCCGCTGGCCCAATCATCTCTAAGTATGGCAGCGCCGCATCGAATGCACTCTTCGGTCCGGAACACACAAAAGACAACCGCCCGGCCTTGATCACCTTGGCGTTCCCGGAAACCGGTGCCGCGAGCAATTCGATGCCATGGGCGCCGAGCAGCGCGCGCAGCTCCGCCGAGCCTTCCAGAGAAATCGACGAGCACTCGACGATCAGGCGCGGCTTGGACTTGGAAGAGAGAAGCCCTCCCCGACCGGCGACGACTTCTTTGACGTCGTCCCAGGTGGACACCATGACGAATACGATGTCGCACACCGCGAGATCCGGAAGCGCGGCAGCGATCTTGGCGCCGCGCGCGGCGAGCGGCTCCGCCTTGGACCGCGTGCGATTCCACACCGTGAGATCGGCGCCGGCTTTGGCGAGCCGCTCCGCCATCGCGTAACCCATGCGGCCGATGCCGATCCACCCGATGCGGGCGTTGTGCGCGGGTGAGGTCGGGTCGGACGCCACTTTAAGCCACCGCGCCGAACGGAAGATCGATGACGGCGCGCCAACTTCCATCGTCTTGACGCCTAACGACCTCGACGCTCTCGCCGGTCATGTTCGCTGGCTTGCCGTCGGGTCCGGTCATCGACATCTCCCACTTCGCGCTGGTCACTGCGAGGTCACCACTCTGCGCAACCAGCCGTGCGGTAATCGTCATTTTTGGCTTCCCGGCGAGAAAACCAGCCAGCGATTCACGGATCGCCGCGGTCCCGGTCACCAGCTTGCCCGGTGAAGGCATGAGCGTACCCTGCGGTTCATAGAGCGCAACAAGCGCATCGAGTTGGCCGGCGTTGAGCGCTTCGGCAAACAGGCGGTCAACATCTTGGGGCGTACGTGCAGACATGGATTTGCTCCTCGTCAAAGTGCCGCTTGAGCTGTGATGGGCGGCTTCGGCTTCGGTTCAATACGGATTCGCGATCGGCAGCTCTTCCGCCGGATACAGCGAAATAATCTTGGGTCCGGTCGGCGTAAGAATGACTTCTTCCTCGATGCGCGCCGCGGAAATGCCGTCGCTCGCCGGACAGTAGGTCTCGACGGCGAATACCATCCCGGCCTTGAGCTCGATGGGTTCCTTGAGCGAATTGAGCCGGGAGACGAGCGGGCGCTCGTGCAAGCCCAGCCCGAGCCCATGACAGAAGTTGAGCCCGAACGCATCCATTTCGCTTGCGAATCCGATCTCGGACGCCTTCGGAAAAGCACGCGCGATTTTGTCTGTCGTCACGCCCGGCTTGAGCAGGCTGATGGCGCGATCCATCCATTCGCGGGCGTAGCGGTACGCGGTCACCTGCGCCGGCGTGGCGCGGCCGACGTTGAACGTGCGGTAGTAACAGGTGCGATAGCCCATGAACGACTGGATGATGTCGAAGAACGCCTGGTCGCCGGGACGAATCAAGCGGTCGGTGAAATTGTGGGGGTGGGGGCTGCAGCGCTCGCCCGAGATCGAGTTGATCGCCTCGACGCAGTCCGAACCCATTTCGTACAAATGACCGGTCGCGAGTGCGACGATCTCGCTTTCCTTGACGCCCGGTTTGAGCGCCTCGGCGATGTCCTGATAGACGCCGTCGACCATGGCCGATGCCATGTTGAGCAGCGTCAACTCGTCGATGTTCTTGACCTCGCGCGCGGAGAGCAGCGTCTGCTGACCGTCGCGTATTTCTATCCCCAGCTTCTGCAGCTCGAACAGCATCGGCGGTTCGACGACGTCCAGCCCGAGCGGCAGGTTGCCTACGCCCTCGGCGTCGAGAATGGACTTGATCTCGCGAGCCGCGTCGCGGAACAGCGTCGCATCGCCTCCCACTGCGCCGCGCAAGCCCAGCAATCCGGCACGGCAATGATCGTGCGCGAGCCACGGCGCATGCAGGCGATGATGCTTGGCTGCGGAGCCGAAATCCCAGATGTACGGATCGCCGTTGCCGGTGAGCAGCGCGTAGCGGGTCAGCTTGTCGCGGGCCCATTCGCCGATCACCGTGCTGGTGATGTAGCGGATATTGTGCTGGTCGAAGCAGAGCAATGCGCCCAAGCCCGAAGACGCGAGCGCGGCGCGCGTGCGCGCCAGCCGGTAGTCGTGAAGGCGGCGGAAGTTGACGCGTTCCTCGAAGTCGACCTGGGTGTGGCCCGGCGACTGCAGCGGCCGGTCCCAACGATAATGCGGATCGATGTCGTCGGGCCGGACGATGCGCGGCTCCTTAGCCTTCTTCTTTTCCTTCACGCGATTCCTCTGGAACGTGTAGGTGGTGCCAAAAGCCTAGCCAACGTGAGGCCGATGCTCGTCGTGGCGCCGCCGATCAAGCGGTCACGGCGACGATAGCGCATGCCACGGCCGCTGTAAAAGCCGGCCCAGTTTTAGTGGGTCGCTATTGCAGTGCAGGCTTGCGCAGAAAATCGCCGCGGTCAGCGGAACGCACCTTGACCCTCACCACTTCGGCATTGCGCGCCAACGTCAGCGGGACTTCGACGCCGGCGGCGCCGAGACGCCAGGTTTTGCGAAACAGATCAGCCAGTCCCGATGCGTGCTGTCCCGCGACCTCGAGGAGGATGTCGCCTGGCTTCACCCCTGCGCTTTCGGCCGGACCTCCCTTGGCGAGCGCGCCCACGATCAGGTGCTCATCAGCCTCGGCAGCGTAGAGGCCGAGCCAAGGCCGCGGCGGTCGCGGGCTCTTCCCGAACTTGAGCAGATCATCAAGAATCGGATCGAGCAAATCGGTGGGGACGAACATGTTGGCTTGGACGCGCTCGTCGCCAACCGATTGCTCGACAAAAAGCGAGCCGATCCCGACCAACTGTCCATCGGCGTCCAGCAGAGCGGCCCCTCCCCACTGCGGATGCGGCGGTGCCGCGAAAAGCGCCTCTTCAAGCAGGTATTCCCAATAGCCCGCAAACTCACGCTTGGCGATGAGCTGCGCCTTGAGCGCATGCGCCTGCCCACCATGGCCCACGACTGTCACCTCGTCACCAACGGAAATCGCCGCCGAGGAGCCTCGCGCCAGCCACGGCGTGCGTAAGCGGCCAAGCGGTTGCGCCAGTCCGAACCCGGTGGCGAAGTCGTAGGCGACAGCGTGGCCCGGAACCACGGTTCCATCGTTGGCGGTAAGCCAGAGCGATTGCGCCTCTGTGATGAGATAGCCGATCGTGAGCACCAGTCCGTCGTCGCGAATGACGACCCCATAGCCTGCTCTTTCGGTGCCGAGTATCGGCGCGGTGAACGCGTCGGCAGGAATGCCAGCGCGTAACAGGACGACCGAATCCAGAGCCGACTTCAGATCAAAACGAAGCTCGTCCGGCCGCGGCTGGAGGTTTTCGGGAAAAGCCCAATCGTTCGATTCAGCCATCTATTCAGCATCCGGCGCGAGGCGAGCCGCAGTCGACTGCAGTATCCATCTTACGCGACCGCAATTGGACCACCCCAAGTAGGAGCTGTTCCTACTTCAAGGGAACCATCGCTTACGCCTCAATCAGCGACTAGCGGATGGTGTCCGAACCGCGCACGTCCGAAGCTATTCCATGTGCGCGTTCGCGCTGCCGAGCCCCGCCGGGAGAGTAAGGGCTCGGCCACGGAAAGGAGTGATTCATGCACCCTCGCTCGTATGCACGAAAATCCTTATGGCTGGTCGCGGTTGCGGCTTTGCTGCATAACGCGACTGCGCTTGCCCAAGCCGAAGAGCAGGAACTGGTGACCGCCGCCGAGCACACCCTCACCAGATTCATGGACGACCCCGACATGGTATGGCTTCGAGATCACTTCAGCCAGGCAAAGGCGGTGTTGATTGCGCCCAAGCTGACTCGCGCCGGATTCTTTGTCGGTGTCTCGGGAGGCAAAGCCGTGCTGTTTGCACGCGATCCGGATACCGGCCGATGGCTCGGCCCGGCGTTTTATGACCTCGGCGCGGTGAGCATTGGATTCCAGACCGGCGTCTCGGTGTCGGAGGCGGTTGCGCTAGTGATGTCGGACAATGGCTTGAACAAGTTGATGGTCAGTTCGTTCAACCTCGGCCCCGAATGGAGCCTTGCAGCGGGACCGGTCGGCACAGGCGCGAAAAGCGACATGCTGGCCGATTTCGTCGCATACAGCCATTCCAAGGGACTCTACAAGGGGCTGAATCTGCATGGCACGATCGTGAGCATCGCCGACGATTGGAACGATCGCTACTACGGGACGAAGGTCCTGCCGCCGGATATCCTAATGCGCGCTAGCGCACACAATGCGCAGGCGGACACGCTCTTGGCATTGCTATCTCAGGGCTGGTCGAGCCACTAACTTAGCGGACACCTTTTTGCTCCGGCGTCGGCGCATGGAATCACAAGGCGTTATGCTACTAGTTTCGAGTTCCGCCTTCGGTCCGTACCCGCCCGTAGCTAGTGAGCAAGTCCCGCCGTCCTTCCCGAACCAACGCGTCGGCCCGGGTAGGACAACCGTCGCTGTTCGAGTTCCTGATCCTGTCGATGCTGCTGCATCTTCTGGTGATCGTTCTCTTCGGCAATCCAAGCGGAGGCACCCGCCGCAGTGAGCAATCATCGAGTTCCCTGGAAGTCATCCTCGGTCGTCCGACGACGGAGACTGGAACCGGTTTTCGCCTTGCTCCGGGCGCTGAAACGACTACGCCGGGTTCGGCCCTTCTGCCGCGTGCAGGAGCCGCACCTGAAGCGCCGGCGGCGCCTTTCGGCGCGGACGAGCGACCCGCCGGCCAGCCACCGCCCCAACCTGCACCGGAACGCACCGAGCGTCCGGCGCCGACACCCGAGTCTGCGGCTCCAACAAAAGAGACCGCGCCGCCTGCGCCGTCGCGGCCGCGCGAGCTGCCACCCGGACTTAATCTGCGAGCCCCGCAGGAAGTTGATCGGAAGTTCGCGCCGCGACCTCCGCTCGAGGAGCTCGCGCCTCCCAAGTTCGAAGGCCGGCTCGCGCCGCCAGCCGAATTGGCGCCCTTGGAAGTGCCGGCGGCGCCCACGACTCCGCTCGAGCGCATCGCGCCCTCCAAGGTGGAGCGCGAGCTTGCGCGGCCGCTCGACCTCGCGCCGCGAGAGATTCCGGCCACGCCTGCCGCGCCGATCGAGCGCATCGTTGCGCCCCAGTTAGCGCCCGAAATCGCGGCGCCCGCCGAACTCAAGGCGCGCGAGCAGCCGTCAGCCGCAGCTCCGATCGAAAACATCGCACCCGCCAAGATCGAGCGCCAACTGGCACCGCCTGTCGAACTGGCCCCAAGCGCGACGCCGATCGCTCCGGCAGCCCCTCTAGAGCGTATCGCACCGCCAGCGAGTGAGCGCGAACTCGCCGCTCCGACAGAGATCGCGCCGGCGACTGTCGCACCCGCGACGCCCATCGAACGCCTGGCGCCACCGAGCGCCGCTCCAGCAGATCGGATCGCGCCGCCGGCCGAGCTGCGAGCTCCGAGCCGCGTGGAAGGCGAGGCCCTGCCCGCGGAGCGCGCGCCGAAACCTGAGGGCGCGGGGCCTCCTGCAACGACGCCGACACCGCGCGGCGAACGCGCCCCGCCAGCCGGCGGCGCCCCTCCCGCAGTTGCGCCCGAAAAAGCTCCTGCCGCGCCTGAACGCTTCCACTTCGGCTCGCCCACGCCTGAAGAGGAGATATTCAAGCCGCGCGGCAACGTCATGCCGCCGCTGGACGAGGTGAGCTCACCGCCCTACATCGATCTCGAAGGGGCGCGCCGCGCCGCCGCGCACGAAGTCCTGCGCGAAGGCCCGGGATCGCGCGGCGTGCTGGCGCTCCCCGTCCCGCCGCCGCCAGAATACAAGTCCAAAGAGGCTCGGGCGATAGAGAAAGCGGTCAAGCCGGACTGCCGCACCGAGTATGCTGCGCTCGGCCTTCTGGCGGTTCCGGCGCTCCTGATGAGCGCTCTGGCCGATACCGGTTGCCGGTGGTGAGCGCCGACTAGCACCGCGGCGTCTACTCCAGCGCCTGCTCGATATCTGCGATCAAGTCTTCGGCGTGCTCGATGCCGATGGATAGCCGCACCAGATCGGTCGGGCACATGCTCCCTGGGCCTTCGACGCTGGCGCGATGCTCCGCGAGACTTTCGACCGATCCCAGCGATGTCGCGCGCTTGAATATGTGAAGCTTGGCGGTAAAGGCCCGCGCGGCTTCCTCCCCGGCTTTCAGGCGCAGCGACATCATGCCGCCGAATCCGCCGCGCATCTGCCGCGTCGCGACTTCATGCCCGGGATGCGTCTTCAATCCCGGGTAGAGGACATGCGAGAGCTTGGGGTGGCTCTGGAATCGCTGCGCAATCGCCTGGGCATTTCCGCACGCGGCCAGGACGCGTAGGTGCAGCGTGCGCATGCCGCGCAGTAGAAGCCACGCTTCCATGGGGCCGAGCACCGCTCCGCCGCTGCCGCGGACGTATCGGATGCGTTGCCACAGCTCGTCATCGTGCGCAGTCGCCAGCGCACCGGCGATCACGTCGGAATGACCGTTCAGGTACTTGGTCGCCGAATGCATGACGATATGCGCACCGAGCTCGAGCGGGCGTGTGAGCAGCGGCGTGGCCGCCGTCGAATCGACGGCAACGAGCGCGCCAATTTCGCCGGCAACTGCGCTCGCCGCGGCGATATCGGTGACCTCCCAGGTCGGATTCGCCGGAGTCTCAATCCAGATCAGTCGCGGTCGATGCGATCGCGTCTTCGCAGCAAGATCGTCGAAGGAAGCGTTGTCGTAGAAGTCGATCGACAGTCCCCACGGCGCAGCGTAGTCCAGAAGCCACTTGCGCAGCGCCCAGTACATGTTGCGCGGAGCGAGAACGCGATCACCGGGCTTAAGCGCCAGGAACACCGCCGCCGCGGCCGCCTGGCCCGATGCAAACAGCATCGCCGCAGCGGCGCCTTCCAGCGATGCCACCAGTGCTTCCGCCTGATCGTAGGTAGGATTGTCCGGGCGCGAATAGCCGCGCCCACCCGGAAATGTGCCGTCGGCAGCACGCTCGTAAGTTGTCGAGACATAGATCGGCGGAACGATGTCTCGATACGGTGCCGCGACTCGCCCCATGCCCTGGGCGGTGAGCGTAGCGGGATGCAGTTCGAAATCGGCCATCGCTTTGAGACGATCAGCAAAATGGGCACTATGCCCGCAACCGCGATCCTCGGCAATTTCCAGCGAACCGATACCGGCGTGGCCAGTTTTGGCGTAACCTCTTTCCGATGAACGAAGCACCAGCGCTGTTCGCTGCGCTGCGACAGTCAGCCGACAGCCAGACAGCGGACGCGATCGAGCAGCTGGTCCGTGACGCGCCCGATCGCCGCCTTTGTCGGATCAACGCGCTCGATTTCGCCGCCAAGAGCGGGCTTGATGAAGAGCGCGTGATCGCTGCGTTTCTACATGCGGCTCGGCTGGGTCTGTTCGAACTCTCGTGGAACGTACTGTGTCCAGGGTGCGGCGGCGTGCTCGACGCTGGCGCGTCGCTCAAGATGGTGCGCCAGTCCGAGTACGCGTGCGCGCTATGCGCCTGCGGCTACGAGCCGACCCTCGACGAGATGGTCGAGGTCACATTCACGGTGAGCCCGCGCGTGCGCCACATCGAAGCCCATGATCCGGCGGGCCTGCCACCGAGCGAGTTCATGCGCCAGGTTTTCTGGAGCTCCGGGATCGACTTGCCTGAGGACTCCTTCGAGCAGCTCCTCGAAGGGATCACTCTCGATCTGGTCGATTTACAGCCGGGCGAAAAGGCGATGCTGTCGCTGACGCTGCCTGCCGAGTTCGTGATCGTCTTCGACCCGGTGACGCACACCGCGCAATTCATCGACGTCAAAGGCGCGCCCACTCGAGAGCGGCAGGCGCTTTCCATCGTGTTCAACAAGGCACGCGCCGCGACGACCACTGTTACGCTGCAGCCCGGCCCGCTTCGCCTGACACTCGACAATCGCACCGACATCCGAGTCGTGCCCGGCGTTTGGCTCGCCGGGGAAAAGCTGCACGAGATGCTCGGCAAGCGGAAGCCTTTCCTGACTGCCAAGCGGCTGCTCAGCAACCAGACTTTTCGCGAGATCTACCGTACCAGTACGTTGGACGTCGACCAGAGCCTCAAGATCACCAGCCTGACTTTCCTGTTCACCGATCTCAAAGGTTCAACGGACCTGTACGAACGCGTCGGCGACCTGGTCGCGTTCGACATCGTCAGGGAGCACTTCCAGGTCTTGCACGAGATCATCGCTGCGGAATCTGGCGCAGTGGTCAAGACTATCGGCGATGCAGTCATGGCGACGTTTCCGACGCCGGACCGCGCGCTTGCCGCGGCACTGCGCATTCGCGAAGCGATGGGGTCGCTCAACGCACAGAGGAAGAGCGAGGATCTGCTGCTCAAGATCGGCATCCACGAAGGCCCGTGCCTGGCTGTCACATTCAACGATCGGCAGGATTACTTCGGCCAGACGGTGAACATCGCTTCCCGCGTGCAAGGGCTGGCGGTGTCGCGCTCGATCCTAGCGACGGGAGCTGTTGTCGACCATCCAAACGCGTCAGCACTGCTGGAAAGCGACGGCATCAAGCCGATGCCACGGCGCCTGCCGGTTCGCGGCATCGCCGAAGAGCTTTCGGTCTACGAAATTCCCTGATCGCTTCGAGCGTCACTCGATTCAGTCGAGATACCCCGGAAACGCCGGCAGCGACTTGAAGTCCACGGGGTCGTGCTGGACGATCAGGCGACCCTTGGTGTTGGCGACTATTTTCTCGATGCGATCGATCGAGGCGAGCGAGTCGGCGCGTTCGTAATTGAACGCCGGCACCCGCCGATATTTGCGGTTCTCGCGCGTGTGGTACAGATCGCCGGAAAGAATCACTGTTCCCGCTTTCTTGAGCTTGAGCTCGAGCACCTGATGGCCAGGCGTATGGCCTGGCGCCTTGAGGATCATCACACTGCCGTCGCCGAACACGTCGTAGTCGTTGTCGATCATCTGCGTCTTCACGTTCTTGTAGGCGCTGACCGTAGTGGGGTCGACGCCGAAAGGCGTGGGCTCCGCCAGCGCCCAGGCCAGCTCTGCCTTGTTGATGATCCAGGTCGACGACTGGAACACGTTGGCGTTGCCGGTATGATCGAAGTGGAAATGCGAAAAAGCCACGGCTGTCACGTCGGTCGTCGCGATGCCCAACGCCTTCAACTGCTCGGCCAGGGCGACCGACATGCTCATGTGAAAGCCGCCCGGGAGGTCTACGCCTTCCTTGTTTTCAGCCAGCTTGTCGCTTAAGCCGGTGTCCCATACCAGCGTCCCCTTGGGATGGCGGATCACAAAACAGGAAACGGCCAGCGAGCCCGGTTTGCCGTCGTATTCGCCAGTATCGGAGAACAGTCCCATGTTCTTGAAGTCCACACGGCCGCATTCGAGCGCATACAGGCGCACCGATTTGATTTCGTCCGCCGCCATCGCCGGCGTGGCAACGATGGCGAGCAGCGCAAGGCAGCAGCTGATCCACCCGATCTTGCGAGACATGCCCGAGTCCCCTTCAGCGAACAGTCGCGATCTGTTGCGGCTGCGATTGTATCGCGAGCATGTGGAAAGGGATTGGCTAGAATGACCTCTACCTAGACAAGTCGCGTCGATGTTCGGTCCGCTCTGCTATTGACATCATGCCTGCTCGCTCCCTTTCCTTGAAATGGCGCGACGCGCGACTCGACCTTCGTCGAAGATTGGCGATGCGTTTCGTAAGCGACCGCGACTATGTTTCGCGCCTCTATGATGCCAAGCTCGGCTGCCGGCCAAATCTGGATCGACCGCGAGGCTTCAACGAGAAGATTCTGGTAAAGATGCTGAGCGACCGGCGGCCTTTACTCACGCTCTTTGCAGACAAGCTGAGAGTGCGCGACTTCGTGCGCGAGGCGAGCCCGCGGCTGCGTCTCCCGACTCTTTACTGGTGGTCGAATCGCGCGGTCGAAATCCCGTTCGATACGCTTCCGAACGAATTCGTGCTCAAGGCCAACCACGGCAGCGGATGGGTCCGGATAGTCGAAGACAAGAACTCGGTTCGTCCTAGAGAGCTGAGGGCGCAGGGTAAGCGCTGGCTCGCCTCCGATTTCACCATCGTCGGCCGCGAATGGAGCTACAAGAATGTCCGGCGCGCTCTTTACGCCGAGCAACTGCTGCACCACGAGGCGCGAATCCCGCCGGATTACAAGCTATTCGTGTTCAACGGCAGGGTGAGACTGATACAGGTCGATCGGGATCGCTTCAAGCGGCACACACAGGTCTTGTACGATGAGCTGTGGAACCTCATCGAAGGTACAGTCGCCGCCGCCCAGGGCGGGCCGGCCGAGCGCCCGGCGTCGCTTGCAGCGATGATCGAGGCAGCTGAGGCTCTTTCCTGCGGCGTGGACTTTGTACGCGTCGATCTATACGAGATCGATGGGAAACCGTACTTCGGGGAATTGACGAGTTCGCCCAACAAAGGCTTGAGTCCGTTTCGTCCGGCCTCGCTCGACCTGCTCCTCGGAAGCTTCCTCCAGTTGGACGACTACTCTACACAGAATCGCCTGTGCTACGACCCTGATGCATTTCGCGAGCGAGGCACCTTGGTGTGACAAGGCGGCGCCTCGCCGGAATCTCGCTACAGCTCGATGGGCTTGCCGTGCGGCGTGCGCCGAGCGGCTTGTTCCCATTGCGTTCGGCGCTCCTGCAACAGCGCCTCGCTCACCAGCCCCTTGCGCATCGAGATGCGCTCGAGCGCAGTCATCCAGTAGGCGTAGTAATTCTCGCCCGTGTCGGTCTCGCCGCGCTGCCGTACCTCGGCGATGACTTGAGCCAAGGTCTGCGCCCACTCCTTCCAGGTGAACTTGCCCCGCTGGTGTAGCGCCAGCGTCATCGCAAAGGCTTGCGCTTCCCATGGCGCCTTGAACACCGGCCCCTGCGCATCGCGCGGCAGCGCCGGAAGCTCGGCCTGCAGCGACGAGACAGCGCCTGCGAGCGATGCGGAATCGATTTGCGGCGGCATGGATCAGGCCTGTTGACGCTATGAATACGCGAACGCGCCCTCAAGCCTCGCGCGCTTCGAGATGCGGCTCCCAGCAGTCGACAAAGACCGCCGTCGCGGTCGTGTCCGCGCCCCACAGGTCGCGCGCTTCGAAGCGCACCGTATACAACCACTGCGGCTTTTCGCCGGCGCCGAGCGCGTTGCTGTCGGGAAAGACGTGGGCGCCGTGCAGCTTCACGATCGTTCCTGGTCTGCCCCGGCAATAGCGTGGCAGCCGCGTGTGCGAAGTTGGATTTTGGTTGGAGGTGCGCACTGCATCGCCCGGTTTGAAGCGTGCCACAGCGCTTGCCGGCCTTTGAGTAGAAGCGCCGCGCGCAAGCCTCTGCGCGACCTCATCGGCCGCGAGTGCGGCGCGGACCGAGAGCGGCGGCGTGCGGATCTTTCCGTCGCCAAGCTCCTCGCGCGTGACCAGGCCTCGCTCGAGCATGAGGCGAATCAGCCCCTCGAGCCAGATCTGATAGTAGCTGCTGGCGAGATATTGCGCCGGCGGCAGGCTCTCACGCGCGAAGCGCGATTGATCGAGGTTCCACTGTCCGAGGGCTCCCATCGCCAGCATCATCCCGAACGCACGACGCTCCCAGGCAGCGTGAAACCGCGGCTCGTCGGGCGCGGCCACGACAGGACCGAAATCCTGCATGCCGCCCATGTCGTGAATGCCGTTCATGACGTCGCCTTCGCCGTTTGCGGCTCCTTCGCCAGGCCCGTGCCGATCATCGAATCGCGAGTGACCAGCGTCATCAGTTGATCCTCCGTCCAGCCATCGGTTCCGGCCGGTCGCAGAGGAAGCACCAGATAGCGGATCTCCGCGGTCGAATCCCACACCCGTAATTCAACCGACTCCACCAGGTTGACACCGAATTCTCCGAGGACGCCGCGCGGATCGATCACTGCGCGAGAGCGATACGGCGCGGACTTGTACCACACCGGCGGCAGCCCAAGCACCGGCCACGGATAGCACGAGCAGAGCGTGCACACGACCATGTTGTGCACTCGCTCGGTGTTCTCCAGCGCGACCATGTGCTCGCCCTGCCGCCCCGTATAGCCAAGCGACGCAATCGCGGCGGTCGCGTCTTCCAACAGCCACTCGCGATAGTTCGGATCGGCCCACGCCTTGGCGACCACGCGCGCTCCGTTGCGCGGCCCGATCTTGGTCTCGTAGGTTTCGACAAGCGCGTCGAGCGCCTTGGCATCGACATAACCTTTGTCGACCAGCAGCGATTCGAGCGTGCGCACGCGCAGATCCATTTCGGACAGCTCGGAGCCGTCTGCATGAGCGTGGGCGTGGTCGCGAGCGTGGCCGTGGCGATCGCTCGGTTCATCGTGATCCACGTTCATCCTCCGTCGTTTCCGCGGGCCCGCGCTGCAGCTTCGCCTGAGCAGGAATCGTATGTTACGTCGACGCTCTTCGCGTGCGAGCCGATTGCGTCGCAGCGCGCAGCTTTTTGCGCATCACGGGCCGGGTTGGCTTACGCCGTGCCACCTCGACAAAGCCTTCGCGGTCGAACATGCGCTTTGCGCCAAACCACATCGAGTCGTCGTGGGCTCTTCCCGGCTTGTCGCAAGGGTACGCTTCGAGCAAGGTCACTTGCTGCTTGCGCGCCCAGGCGATCGCGGCCTCGAGCATCGCTGCCGCCACGCCGCGCCGACGCGCCCGCGGATCGACAACGAAGCAGATGATCGACCATACCGGCTTGTCATCGACCGGCCTCATCACCTGCGAGCGGGCCAGCCGTGCATAATCCTCGCGAGGTCCGAGCGATATCCAGCCTACGGGCCGGTCGTTCTCGTAGCCAAGCAAGCCGGGAACCACGCCTCGCGCGACCAACGCCTTGAACGCCCGGCGGTTCGCTTCGGAATATGTCATGCCGGGCGGGCGGTCGTGTTTCCCCGATCGCCGGTAAAACATGCAGAAGCAGTTGCGCGCGACGGACAGCCCGGGGCGAGAGAAGAGCTCGACCAGATCGGGGAACCGCTCAATGGTCAGCGGCTCGACGTTCAAACCTCGCATGGTTCGCGGGAAGAGGTTGCAGGCATCCGGAACCTTGATCCCGTGCCTGGTTGTCCAATCGAACGAATTCTATTACAAGCACCATCGGCATGGCAGCGCGCGATCTCAAGTCGTCGCATCCGTTCTTCACCATCGGCCATTCGACACGGCCGATCCCGGATTTTGTCGCGCTGCTTCGACAAGCCGACGTGCGACGCCTCGTCGACGTGCGCACCGTGCCGCGCTCGCGCACCAATCCTCAGTACAACGCCGAGGTTCTGGGCGAATCGCTTGCGCCCTACTCCATCGGCTGGGAGCGCATCGGCGCGCTCGGAGGCTTGCGTGGAAAGCAGCCCGTGCCCCCGGGCATCAACGCCTTCTGGGAGAACTCGAGCTTTCACAACTACGCCGACTACGCGATGAGCGAGGCGTTTCGAGCGGGCTTCTCTCGCCTGGTTGAACTCGGACACGAGCGGCGCTGTGCGGTCATGTGTGCGGAAGCGGTGTGGTGGCGATGCCATCGCCGCATCATCGCCGACTATCTCATCGCGGCAGGCGAATCGGTGTTCCACATTTTGGGGCCGAACCACTTCGAGCCCGCGCGCATGACGAGTGTCGCGAAGACGGGTGCGAATGCGACGCTGCGCTATCCGCCCGTGGCGAGCGCCGAGTGATTCGGCGATGCGCACCCTCTGGCGTCGGGCATTGCCTCAGCCCGGCAAAGAAACCTTGTCGGACCGATCAGCTCCAGAGAGCGCGCGCTCGCGCGCCTACATCGATGGCAGGTTGCCGCACAGACTCTGGCGCCGGTGGGGTTTCCGCTCCTGCCTTCGGCCAGACGCACGACTCGAAACAGTCGAGAATCGACTCCGGAATGAAGCGGCTTCGACACGCGTAGAGGTGACGATCCCCCAGCGTCGCCTGGGCGTGAACGTAGAAGCGTTGCGGCACCAGCAGGTGCAGGTGATCCTTGGCTCGCGTCATTGCAACATACAGCAGCCGCCGCTCTTCGTCGATCTCCTCTCTGGTCCCGGTCGCCATGTCCGACGGGATGCACCCGTCGACCACATTGAGCACGTGCACCGTCTTCCACTCCTGTCCTTTGGCGGAGTGGATGGTGGAGAGGATGAGGTAATCGTCGTCTCGCCCCGGCTGGCTCGCCTCATCGCTGGTCGCGGCCGGCGGATCGAGGGCCAACTCGGTGAGAAAGCGCTCGCGGGATGGATACGTCGCGGCGATGTGCTGAAGCTGAACCAGATCCCGCCGCCGCACCGAAGCATCGTCGTAGATGCGCATCAGATGCGGCGTGCACCACTGGGCGACGAGCTCCACCTCTGCAGGCCACGGAGACTTGGCCTGGCGCAGCATTGAAAAAAGACGCAGGAACGAAGCCCAGTCCTCGGCGGCTTGAGCAGGCATCGCGAAGCTTTCCATTGCCGTCACCGGCGCTGTGCTCGCCGCCACGGCGTCGATCAGTCTCGAGGCGGTTGCCGGACCGATGCCGGGGATAAGGCACGCTGCTCGAAAGCCGGCCATGCGGCTCAGTGGATTCTCGGCCCAGCGCAGCACGCACAGGACGTCTTTCACGTGCGCCGCTTCGAGAAAACGCAGGCCTCCATACTTCACGAACGGAATGTCGCGGCGCGCAAGCTCGAGCTCGAGCTGGGCGCTGTGGTGGCTGCTTCGAAACAGCACCGCCTGCGACTTGAGCGCGATCCCCTGTTCGCGGTAGCCGAGCACCTGCTCTGCAACGCATTGCGCCTGGTCGGCTTCGTCGCGTACGGCGATGAGCTCGGGTTTGTGCGCCGATCGGCGCTCGCTCCACAGGTTCTTGCCAAAGCGCTCGGACGCGAGTGCGATCACCGCGTTCGACGCCGAGAGTATCGA
>Ga0126381_100002755_pt1 | contig 19048 bp, 11 predicted proteins | sample PanSoiMetPlot_28_FD_96465 | JGI IMG/M metagenome (GOLD analysis project Ga0126381, IMG submission 96465) | Tropical forest soil microbial communities from Panama - MetaG Plot_28 | ecosystem: Environmental > Terrestrial > Soil > Tropical forest > Bulk soil | place: Panama | collected 2016-02-17
AAGACTGAAAATCGTGAGCGCGCGATCGAGCGCCTGCCGAGCCTCCTCAAACCGCTGCTCTTTGACATAGAGCGACCCGAGCGAAGTGAACACTGCGCCGGCGTCTGCCGAATCTTCTCGGCCAGCCTCCTGCCAAGCGCGAGAGGTGACGAGATACTCGGCCTCAGCCTCCGATTGACGACCTTCTGCTTCCAATAACACTGCTACTGTTGCGTGAACGAGAGCGCGATCCTCTGGCCGCTCGGCGCGAATCAACAGCATTCTCTTTAGAATTTCTCGGGTCTGTGCCGTCTTACCCTGTTCAAACCGCGTCGATGCAAGGATTGAGAGTGGACGTAGGAGGACCAAATCGCTCGGCGGATATATTGCATCCAGGATTTTGACGGATCGTTCGGCTACTCGTTCCGCCTCGGTGATCCGACCTGAGGTAGACAGAAGCACAGCCATATTATTTAGGACGAACCCGGCGCAGGTATCGCGATTACGGTCTGCACCGGAGGCGATGGCAGAAGAAAGAAGGGTCTCTGCGGCGGCATATCGTCCATTGGCGACTTGATTCACTACCGCCCGGTTTAACTCAACGCATTCGGCATCCCGGGGTGCGTATGCCCTCGTGCCTTGAGCCAAGGCTTGACCTATGGTCGAAGTCCCAATGAGCATCGTGATCCAGGTCATCATCATTCGATTTCTCGTGTTCTAACCCAGGGTTTTGACAGATTCGCTCGCAATGCTCCTCTGGCCCGGCAAGTCTCAGCCGTATCGCCTGGTATTGAGGCGAATGAGGGCAGATCGGAAACTAGCGAAGCCCTCGGCCCTAACGGATCGCCGATTTCGCCTTTTCGGCGGCTGGCATGAGGGCCATGGCCGACCAAGCTGTGGCCGCCATCGAGATCCACTGATCGTGACCATGTGGAAAACCACTCTCGAAGTAGGGCTGGAAACCGAATGCCCTCGATCTGACATGCCAAGAACCGTCGGTCTCCTGTATTCGCAATAGGTAGTCCACACCACGGCGGTACAGCGGCGAGTTCACGGCTTTTGCGTCGACCTTTGCTAGGGCAGCCAGAGCGAGGCCGGTGGCGTAGGCGTCCGATTCCATATCGGGCGTCTGCGCCCAACCGCCATCTGACCTTTGCTGGGCCACTAGGTCCCGGGCGGCGGCTTCGATGCGGTCGGGTTGGGCGTCGGTCCACAGCAATCCCAGGAGGCGGTAAACGTAGTCATCAGCCGTCCAGGGCTTTGCCCCAAGCAAATACGCGCGGGCACTTGTCACGCTGGCCTCCCCCGCAGTCTTCAGTGCCGGCACCAAATAGAGCTTAACGGTGTGTGCGGACAGTGCCGTCGTCGGTATCGGACTCTGTGGACTGAGCGGCGGCCGGGTATCTCCGGTTCGCCACTCACCGTTCGCCTGCTGGTCGGCGATCAGGCAGCGCACGATACTGTCCGTTAACAGGTCAGGGCTGTAGTCCTCATTATGGAGTGAGATCGCTGCGTACGTGCTCGTCGTGTGCATGCCGGGTACCGAACAGTAGCCGGATAGCAGATTGTCGCGTTGCGGTGACAGGTGGGCTACGGTGCTCTTGATCATTTGTGTCGCCGAGGCCGATCCCACGCGATATCCCCGCAAGCGCGCCTCGGTAAGAGCCATCATAGGAATCGAAACGTTATGACAGGAAATGCATCCGCTTTTGCCGAAGAATGCAGGTGCCGTCCGGTCCAGAAGGAAAATACTTCGCTCAATTGCGGCTCGTATATCCCCGGAAGCGGCCGCAACTGGGGCCTGAGCATTCTTTGCCGTGCTCGGAGGAGCAGGCGACGCTCCCGGCAGGGCCTGAATGATCTCAGAGCGCGAACCGGTCTGCGCCCAATCGGCGGCGGTGCGGCCGGCGGAGTCCTTGGCCCTCACATCCGCTCCGTGTTCCAGCAGCAAACGCACTACCTCGACGTTCTTAGCTTTGGAATTTACCGCCATCATTATGGGTGTAAAGCCTCGCTCGTCCGTCGCGTTCACATCGGCTCCGGCATCGAGTAGCAGCTTGACAACAACGGGATTGCCCCCATATGCGGCTGGAAGCAATGCGGTGAGCCCTGATTTGGAAGACGCCTTAGCATCCGCGCCTCGATCGAGCAGGAGGCGGACGCACTCCTCGCAATCAGCGGCAGCGGCGGCCGTTAGAGCAGTCGATCCCTCTTGAGCGCGGAGCACACGGTCGACCACGTTTCGATTCACCGTTGGCGAGAACTGCTGGGGAACTGCGCCGTTTTTTCGTTGGCTGGCGCCGCTCATACCGGCAGCCAAAAGAATTCTCAAGTTTTTGGCAGCCCCTTCCGTCGCGGCCATCATTACGGCGTCAGCACCCGTCCGGTCCGTTGAACCGAGGTCAGCACCTTTGTTGATCAGGTAGCGAACCACAGCTCCAGCGGATTCGATGCGTACGGCCATCATCAGAGGTGTGGTGCCGTCCACCGTAGCGGCCCTGATGTTCGCGCCGTGCTCAACCAGGAACTCGACCTTCGCCAAATCTGGCATCGCCCGCATGAGGGCTGTGTGTCCGTTCTGGTTGGCTGCGTTCACGTCAGCCCCGTGGGCCAGTAGGAATCCAAGGTCTGCCACCTTCGCGTACACGGCCGTTTGCATAAGAAGGGTGTTGCCATAGGAGTCGCGAGCATTCGCGTTCGCGCCGCCTTCTATCGCAGTTTTTACCTCCGCTATATCTCCCTGCCGGAGGCTGTCGAACAGCCATTGATATGGTGTGTCCGCCAACAAACTCAAATTCCAGGGCAGCAATATTGAAAGAATCAACATTGCGGTCCCTGAGGTCCTAGCACGGTGAGCGACGTTTATCATTGTCGGTACTCCTCCTCGATCAACGTCGGAACTGCGGATTTGCAATTCGCGATCTTAATATGCCCTTGAAGCAAATGTCCGAGAAAGTTACGCAGCCTGGGGCTTCTTTGCGGGAAAACGCGAGGGGTTCAATTCCCGGGTGTCGTCGGTAAGAAAGCCGGATTGCGACCTTCGTCGAGGGTCGGCTCTCTTTGTGCATCACTCGCCCGCGAATGCGCAGCGCGGCCAGAACGTAGTGCGCTCTCCAGGCAGGCGGTCTTTACCACCGAATCGACCATGTCGGATGAGATGCGGGCGCCTCCGGTCCTGGTATAGACTCGTATCCATTGTAGGAAGTTATGCCCGGAGCCGCGCCACCGGAGCCTTCGAAGCAAGGTCGATTCCCGACCACTCGTTGGAGCCTCATCGTCAGCAGCAGGCGGCAGTCGACTGCCAATTCGCGCGAAGCGCTTGCGAGCCTTTGCAGCACATATTGGTATCCTCTATACGCCTACGTGCGCCGTCAGGGGGAGAGAGTAGAGGATGCGCAGGATCTCACCCAGGGCTTCTTCTCTCAACTGTTGGAGAAGCGTTACCTAGACGACTTTGACCGCGAGCGCGGGCGGTTCCGCACCTTCCTGCTGGCAGCTTTCCGCCATTACGTCACGAACGAGCGCAATCGCGAGCGCGCCCAGAAGCGTGGCGGTGAACGGCCTCCACTGACGTTGGATCTGGAGGATGCGGAAAAGCGCTATTACCTGGAGCCATCTCACAACCTGACCCCCGAAAAGATCTACGAACGGCAGTGGGCCTTAACGGTTCTGCAACGTTCCATGGAGCGACTCCGCGCGGAATCCGCGAACGAGACCCGGTTCGACCGTCTTCGAGTATTCCTAACAGGTGAACTGGGGAGTTCTTACCGCGACGTGGCCGAAGAGCTGAGAATGAGCGAAGGTGCCCTGAAAGTGGCGGTGCACCGACTGAGACGGCGGTATGGCGAGTTGCTCCGCGAGGAAATCGCTCAGACGGTCGCTTCCCCGAAGGAGATCAAGGACGAGCTGAACCATCTGTTGTTAGCTGTTTCCTTGTAACTGTTGCGTCGGATCCTTTCATAACAGGATAGGGAGGAATGATGCCAGACGGAGTTCGCTGTCCACGATGTGGCGCGGTTCTCCCGCCCGACTCGGTGGAGGGCCTATGTCCGAAGTGCCTGCTAGGGCTCGCCGTAGTCTCTGAGGCAGGCACGGTGGAAATCCCACGCATTAGCGATGAAGCGGAAGCCAGGATAGAACAGCAATTCGGGGCTTATCGGATTGTGCGCCTGCTTGGAGAAGGCGGCATGGGCACGGTGTACCTGGCGGAGCAGCAGCAGCCCATTCGTCGCCAAGTGGCGCTCAAGGTGATCAAGCTAGGAATGAACACGACAGAAGTGATGGCGCGCTTCGAGTCTGAGCGCCAGGCACTAGCTCTGATGGACCATGCCAACATTGCCCGCGTGTTTGACGCCGGCTCCACCGAGCAGGGACGGCCGTACTTCGTGATGGAGTACGTTTCCGGCATCCCCATTACCGAGTATTGCGATCTCCACCGGCTCAACAACCACGAACGGCTTGAGTTGTTCATCGCAGTATGCCAAGCGGTGCATCATGCACATCAAAAGGGCATCATCCACCGGGACATCAAGCCTTCGAATGTGCTTGTGGGGGAGCAGGATGGCAAGCCGCTTCCCAAAGTAATCGATTTTGGAATCGCCAAAGCGATTGACCAAAGAGTGATGGAGCGTGCGACGTTCACTGAAATGGGCAGTCTGGTGGGCACCCCGGAGTACATGAGCCCGGAACAGACGCTGCTCAGTTCCAATATCGATACCACCACGGATGTCTACTCGCTGGGCGTGCTGCTCTACGAACTGCTGGCAGGAGCCCTCCCGTTCGAAGGAAGGCGCCTGCGCGAGGCAGGGCTGGCGGAACTTCTGCGGGTCATACGCGAGGAAGACCCGCCCACGCCGTCAGAAAAGGTGAGCCACACAGCGGATTTGGCGGGTGTGGCCGAGCGGCGGAGCACGAACCCGGTGTCGTTGCGGCGGCAACTGAACGGGGATCTGAACTGGATCGTGATGAAAGCGCTGGAGAAGGATCGAGGCCGGCGCTATTCTTCAGTATCGGAGATTGCGGCTGATATCCGTCGCCATCTGGAGAACAAACCGGTGCTGGCGGGTCCGCCCAGTGGATTCTATTGGGCGCGGAAATTCGTCCTTAGACACCGGCTCGCCGTCACGTCCGGACTTCTTGTCGGATCCGCACTTTTGGCGGGACTCATAGCGGTTACATGGGAAATGCGCGTGGCCGAGTCCCGGCGGCATGAGGCGGAATGGCAGAGCTACATTGCTAACGTAAACGCAGCAGAGCTACATCTGCGACTAGGTGACGCGGATTTGGCGCGTCGACGGTTGTTGGTATGCCCTACCGAGCTTCGCGGCTGGGAGTGGGGACATCTGCTGCGGCAGACCGATGGTAGCCTCGCCACTTTAGATGTCGTTTCGGAACGTGATAATTATCGAGACCACATGCCGCCCTTTGTATTCAGTGACGAGGGCCACAGGATCCTCTGGTACACAAAGCATACGTTGCTGGCATGGGATGCAAAGACATACCAGCCCGTCGCGCGGTACGCGGAGGTTGGCGCCATAATTGCCATCAGCTCTGACGCTACAAAGATCATCGCCCAGGGACCCGCACTGGCGGGACAACCTGGCCATGCATTAAATATCTTCGAGGCGATTTCAGGCAAGCGCATCGTAAGCTTGGAGGAAAAGGGCGAAGCCGATTTCGCCCTCTTCCACTCAAGAAGTGCCCGAGTGGCTGGCATGATGCATGACGGCAGGATGATAATTTGGGACGCCAATTCTGGAAGAGCAGTAAGATCCATCATGGCAGACCCGCTGTTCATTTCATGTGCTGTCTTTAGCCCCGACGGAAGGCGTATCGCTCTGGGCTCATCCGACAACACGGTTATGATTTGGGATGCGACTTCAGGAAGGTTACTTACCACTTTAAAGGGACACACAGGTCGTATTAGAGCCGTTGACTTCAGCCCGGACAGCTCCCAGCTTGCCACCGGGTCGGAGGATGGGACGATCCGAACTTGGGATGTGCCTGCACAAAGGAGTCTGCTTACCTTGGGCGGGAATTACGGGAACGTCTACTCGATCGTATACAGTCCCGATGGTTCTCGCATCGCTGCCGGCACGGAAGATAGTATGGTTCGAGTCTGGGACACGGCCTCCGGTCGCCAGATCTCTACTATAAGCGGAAATGAATACAAAGTGGAGTCAATCGCATTCACACCAGACGGCGCACACATCCTTACAGCACACCGCCTGGGATCAGAACACGCCCCAATGGGACCCACATTGCGCGTTTGGGATGTATCCTTCGAACCTGGCATCAAGATGCTCGTAGGTCATCGGTCAGGGGTCTCCGCAGTTGCCTTCAGTTCGAATGATAGATTCCTCGCTTCTGCCTCCTCCGACGTGCGGATTTGGGAGACGGGGTCAGGAAGTGTCTTCCGGGTCCTCGCTGGGCACGGACCAATAGCCTTCAGCCCAGACGGTCAGTACCTCGCTTCGGGTTGGGGTGAGGGAAGCATCCGCATCTGGGACTATGTACGGGGTGATGCTATACGCACCTTTCGCGCACACAAAGGCTACGTCAGCGCAATTGCCTTCAGCCCGGATGGGACTCGGCTCGCTTCCGGGTCACAAGACAAGACCGTAAAAGTGTGGAACGTAAAAGTACCGGGAGAGCCCGTCACGATGGTTTTACCAGGTCCAGTTGGCAGCCTGGTATTCAGTCCAAATGGGCATCATCTCCTATCTGCATCGGGTGACCAGGGCACTCCGATAGTACAGGTGTGGGACGCGGATAGCAAATTGAATTTCACGATACGAGACGACAGCGGTCGGCGTGCTCTGGACTCAAATGACCGGCCGCGCTTCATAGCCACGACATCTGGGTATAGTCCAGGGCGCGCCGTGTACAGCCCGAACGGGTTACAAATACTGTCGACCGGCCTCGAACCCCACATCAAGATTTGGGAATCGAACTCTGGAAAAGCAATTGTGTCTTTGCCGACCTCTGCCAACCCTTCCCGTCACCCGGTCCCCTTGAGATCGATAAGCTGGCATCCAGACGGTAAACGCATTGCACTATCAGAGGGCAAGGATATCCAGATTTGGGACGCAATATCTCACGAGTTAGTGATTACATTGCGCTCGAATGAACTAAGCGGACCGATACTTGACACAATTCGCTGCCTTATGTTCAGCCATAATGGAGAGCTTTTGGCGTCCGGCTCGGAAGACGGGACAGTGCGGATCTGGGACACTGTCCGTAATCTGACGGTCCATGCCTTGCAAAAGTGAGGTTAGATCGTCTCGAAACGTAGATTATCGCAGACAGTTCGACAGGGAATTTACGGACCGGGTTCGCGGATTGCCGGATGTGACCAGCGTGTCGTCCACGAGAGTGATTCCGCTGACGGGCGGCGTCACCCTGGCTCGACTGGCAAGGCCGGGCGGACTCGGTTCCGTTGTCGCTGAATCCGTGCTGGTTCGGCATCAACTGCTCGTCCTCGATCGCGGGCGCAATCGTGCGCCCAACCTGCGTGCCACGGATCGGATCATCGCCAGCTTGTGCACGCTATTCATGCGCCCGGCGCATCTCCTTCGTTCCGCCATCGTTCTGAAGCCTTCTCCTCTGCTGCATCTCCACAAGGTGGCTTCTCGATACCGGCTCAGTTGGAACTGCTGCGCAACTACGCAGGGCAGCAAGGCGTCACCGTGATTCGGGAATTTGTCGCGAGCGAATCAGCGCGTGAGGGTGGGAGGACCGAGTTTGGTAATATGCTCGCCTTCCTGGGGAAGAACCGAAACAAGTGCCACACCATTTTGGTTGAGAAGACCGACCGCCTCTATCGAAATATCAAGGACTGGGTCACTATTGACGAGCTTGGACTGGAAGTACACTTCGTGAAAGAGAACGTGGTCCTGTCCCCGGAATCGCGGTCTTCCGATCAGTTCATTCACGGCATCAAGGTGCTGATGGCCCGGAAATATTGCCAAAACGTCGGGGAAGAGACCCTGAAGGGCATATCTGATGGACCTTATCAGGAGGGCAGCCAACTTGTTCCTAGCGCAGCCGCCGCACGAAAAGCAGGGATTCCTCAGACTAGTGCTGAAGTCGGCGCCTTGGCAGCATGGGCAGTTGCAGGTCGAGTTCGAAAACCCGTTCCAATACCTAGCCCGCCCGAACCAGCCAAGCTAAACGAAATACGAGAAAAAGGGGATGCGAACCGCTGAAATTGAGGATTGCCTCCACGGCATGGATTCGAACCGCGACAACCATAACCAATGCAGAATGTGTAAGTTGCAGACTATTCAATGGTCTAAGATGCCGGATTGGACCAGAAAAATCACCACTCGAACACAACTCGTACACGGAGCTTTCGCTCAGAGAGATTGGCTAACTACCTGACTCGCGCCGGCGTGGACCCTACTGGGAGTTTCCAATCCGTGCCTCTATTCCTGGCTCCATTTGGCTCCTGCGGTTCCCTGACGAGTGCATTGGTACCCGGGCTGGCCAAACGGCAGCCCTGTTCAACTACAGATTGGCATGCACCGGAGCGATGGGAACGCCCCACCATCTGCGAAGGCCTCTTCAGGAGTGGACCGATACTTCGGCGGCTTACACTGGATTACAGCTCACTTTGACGCGACGTCAATTCGCATCCAGAGGCACGCGACGCCGCAGTTCGTCGAAGAAGTTCAGCAGGTAGATCACGCGGTCGTGAGGCTTTTCGGGAGTCTCTGCCGGCATGAGCGCGACAACGCGTTTGCCGTCCCGCGCCGGGTCATAGCTCCGCGTGCTAGTGAATGCTACCGGCCTTTTTTCATTCCAGATGCGAGGCTTGTCGGCAACGAACGTATCTCCGAGCTCATGATAGGTCACAACCATAACATGATTGGTCGGCACGCCATAGTGCCAAAAAAACAGCTCGTGCCCGTCGCGCGACCACGACGGCTGACTACCCCTATCGTCCGAGATTTGCCGTTTGCCATGCTTGTCCGGAAAGGACTGCACATACACCTGATAAGCGCCGGACTCGTCGGACTGGTAGGCCATCCACTGTCCGTCGGGTGAGAACATCGGGCTCCTCTCGTTGAACGGTGTTTGGAGGAACACCTCCGGCGTTTCTGAACGAAGCCCTGAGCTGCTGGTTTCGACAGGCAATGTCCAGATATCCGCTCCGGTTGCCGAATTCACCTCGACAAATGCCAGCCGCTTACCTCTGCTGCTAAAGGACCACGGAATTTGTTGATTGCCCGCTTGAGTCAAGGCCTGCGGCCGACCCGTTCCGTCGGCGGGGGTCCACCACATGCCTCGTGCCGCCCGAAACACGATGTAGCGGCCGTCCGGAGTCCAAAGCGGATTACCGAAACCACCGCCGAACGTCAACTGCGTCATGGTCTCGCGCTGCAATTCGTACACCCAGATATCTCCTGCTGAAGTCAGTACCAGCCGTTTGCCGTCCGGTGATAGAGTTGGAGACAAGTAATTGCCGGGAACCGGGAGGAGCGGCTGCTCGTTGCCGGCGCCGTCCAGCCATTGGACCGTCACCAACCCAGCTCCCACCTTGCTGCTCCGATATACGAGCGTACCGACTTGCGAGAAGTCGATCTGAGCGGAGCCCCAAGCCGTGCTATAGTCGACCTCCTCCAAGACTGGCGTGGCCGTGCCATGCACTTGCAACCGGTCCAGATCAAAAGGAACGGCAAAGAGTGTGCTCTTGTTGATGTAAACCAGATGCCCGCTCGTGAGGTACCGGCCCCACGTTCCGCTGCGTACGAGCGTCTTGCGACGGCCATCTTTTAATGACAGCACTTCGATGGTGGCCCCATCCAAGCCGGTCATGGAGGTATAAGCGCTGAATATGACCGCCTTTCCGCCCGGCAGGATCTGAGGCCAGCGGTGGGCGATTTCTCCGGGCGCAAGCTCCATCAACCGCGCCGGTGTGCCACCGGCGGATGGAATCCGTGAAAGACGGAAATCGAGCCCTGCGATGATGCTGCCGTCTTCGCCCCAACTGCCGCCACCCGTGGCGGCAACATCGCTCAAAACGATCACCCGGCCGCCTTGAGCGGGAACCTTCTTGAGTTTTCCTTGAGCGAAGAAGGCAACCCACTGCCCGTCTGGTGAGAAGAAGGGGTCCCGTGCCCCTTCCGTTCCGGGCAACTCGGTGGCATCGGGCTGCTGATCGAGTCGCCGGGTGAACAGTTTCGACCGGTACACGTACACCAGCCGCATGCCATCGGGCGAGAGAATAGCGCTGGCTCCACTCTCAGGGTTGGCCGACACCTCGTTTCCCAGATCGAGGTCCAGGCGCATCAGCGGCTGAAGGGGCGCTAGGGTAGGCTGCGCGCCACGCCTCAAGTACGCTGCTCCCGCCCAAATGAGGACGATAACAGCCGCGAGCGACATGGAAACCAAAACTCGCGGCCGGAGAGCAAACGGTCGCCGGCTAGGGGCCCGTTCTGTGTGAGGATTTCTCAGCTCATTTTGGGGGGCGGCGGCGATAGGTTCGGGAGCCAGCGGGCCGACTGGTTCAGCGACGGGCGCTAGCCTGTCGGCCGACTTCAACTCGCCGATGAATCGATAACCCCGACGGGCGATGGTTTCGATATAGCGGGGCTTATCAGCCGAATCCCGTAATGCATCCCGCAGTCGCTTCACCGCGACGTTGATACTATGATCGAACTCGACAACCGTGTCGTCGGGCCAGAGGTGTTGGCGAATCTCCTCGCGCGAGACTACTTCACCCGGCGATTCGAGAAGCATTCTGAGGATTTGGAAGGGTTGCTCCTGAAGCCGGATCCTGTGCCCTTCCTTATGCAATTCTCCCGCGCGAAGGTTGAGCTCAAACGCGCCAAACCGCACATTCATGGCGGGGTTGACGCTACCACCGGGATAAGCTCCCGTTTCCATCCTCTGGGCGCCTCCTGTCCGGAGCTTGGAGCAGAGTTTAGCACATTGTGCAAACGGTGCCGGCACGAGGCAAGCTTTGCGCTATCAGTGAAATAACTCGTGACCGAGATTTAAGTATCAGGTGACTGCGGTGGCATGGAATTTTGTTCCGAATCTCGTCAAGCTCCGTTTCAAGATTGTTGCCGGCGGCCTCTGTCAAAGCGGCGTGCTGGCGCCAAAGAAGGAATAACCATGAAAGACCTGCTCAAGAGCACATCAAGGCGAGTCACTTCGTTTCTGGTGGCAGCTCTTATGACGAGTGTCATCACAAACGCGGCTTCAGCCACTCAATGGGAGGCCTGGGTAGGCGCGCAGAGTGCAGATCTAGGCAACACGGCTCTGGCCTTTCTGCCGAACGAATTCTGGATTCATGCCGGCGACAGCATCCGGTTCACCTTTGCAGCCAATGAGTTACATACGGTGTCGTTCTTAAGAACTGGCCAGATACGGCCGCCCGCCTTTTCTGTTTTCGGTGCCAATGGCGGCGTTTTTGTAGGGTGTCCCGGCACCACACCGGACGGCTCCAGCTTCGATGGGTCCACGTGTGTGAGCTCCGCCCCGACACCCGTGCCCGGGCAAACCTATACGGTTAATTTCCCGTCTCCCAACAATTTCAAGCTCGTTTGCTTGGTACACACCAGGATGACCGGCACGATTCATGTGCTTCTTCCTTCGGAGACGCTCCCCTATGATCAAGCTTTCTACGATCGCCAAGCCGGTAGCGAGCGAGCCGAACTTCTTTCGGATGGGAGTGGGCTGGAGGGGCGGGGAGTTGCTGACGCGCAGGAAACCTCTGCGAATGCAGTAACCGCCGGCATCTCGGCGATCCGGGGCAACGGGGGAGGGTCCCAGGAGGTTTCAGTCATGCGATTTTTGGGCGCCAGCATGATCGTCCGTGTTGGCGACACGGTCGAATGGACCAATCTGGCTCCGTCCGTGTTTCACACTATCACTTTCGGTGCAGAGCCCGTAAACGCGATGCCTCCATCACCCGGTCTGGCTGTGGATTCAGATGGCGTAAGGCACGCGGTGATCAGTTCGCCGAACGAGAGCATGAACTCGGGCTTCATAGGTTCGCCGAATCAGGAGACGGTCGGACAGCCGCAAGCACCTCTCGACTTTACGAGATTCCGAGTGACGTTCACCGCGCCGGGCACTTTCAATTACATCTGTAGCCTTCATGATGATTTGGGCATGAAAGGCACAGTCATCGTTCATCAATAGGGTGTACACATGAAGCTACGATTCTCCTCTTTCTTCCTGATTTCCGCCTCCACGGTTTTAGCCCAGCAGGTCAACGACAATTACCGGGGCGGCCTGGTAACTCCGCCCCTGCTGAAGCCAGAATTCGTCCTGACGGATACCTCCGGCGCTCCATTTGATTTCAAACAGAGGACCGAAGGATGTGTCACGCTTTTGTTCTTTGGTTACACGGCGTGCCCCGATCAGTGCCCAATGCACATGGCAAACTTGAGCGCCGCCCTGAAAAAGCTGCCCTCCGGCATCGCTGGTCAAGTCAAGCTCGTGTTTGTCACGACCGATCCCGAACGTGACTCCCCGACGGTGATGCGCCGCTGGCTGGATCTTTTCGACCGGCATTTCATCGGGCTCACTGGAACGGAACGAGCGATCGAAGCCATCGAACGGGCCGCGGGAGTTCCTCGGGCCGCGAAAACCGGGCCGCCAAAAGGGAACTACAGGGTGTCGCACGCCAATTTCGTTCTCGCCTACAGTAAAGACAACCTCGCGCACATCATCTATCCCGGCGGCGTGAGCAGGGATGATTGGGTTCACGACCTCCCGATTCTGATCAACGAAACATGGACACGCCGACCACGGTAGTGTGAGTCTCGAGTTGTATGCCGAAATGATATTCTCTTTGCGATCGGTTCCGCTAATTGATGGTAAGGAGGGGTGGTGAGGAGCCTCAACATCGCGATAGCGTTGGCCGTTTCTCTTGTCGCGCACGCCCAGACGAGCCGCGGCACGGTCACCGGCATGGTGTTGGACCCGACGGGCGCCGTGATTGCGGGCGCGCATATAACCTTGACCGGCGTTGAGACGGGCGTCAGGCTCTCCACCGCGAGCAACGATGCCGGAGTTTATCGTTTCGACGCCGTCGACCTCGGTGTCTACGAAATTCAGATAGCACATCCGGGTTTTCGGACCTTTCTCGGCGCGGGCATCGCAGTGGAAGCGAATCGTGTCGCTACGTTCGATCCGCGGATGGAAGTGGGTGCCGCCGAATCCAGAATCGAAGTAAATGGTGAATCGAGCGAACTCCTCACCAAAGACAGCCCTTTGCGGGGCGCGAATTTCCAGCCACGCGAAGTCCGCGACCTGCCTTTGCCTCTGCTCAATCCGCTCTCGCTGGCGCGGATATTACCGGGAGCGACGGAGGCCGCAGGCAGCACTGTTCCTGGCGGTGTGGGAAACACCGGTGCCAATTTCTCAATTAACGGCCAACGCTCGCGCGGAAACAACTACATGCTGGACGGGATTGATAACAACGAAGTGTGGATGAACGGGCAGGAGCAAGCACTCACCATCGCCGATGCAGTTGCGGAAATTTCCGTACAAACCAGCAACTTCAGTGTGGAGTTTGGCCGTGCCGCCGGCGGTGTCTTCAACGTTATTACGAAATCGGGCACCAACGATCTGCATGGCACTCTCTTGTGGCGTTACCAGTCTGAGCGATTCAATTCGGTTTCGAATCTGGACAAGCTGTATGGAGTCAGGCAAACGGTCTTCAGCGACAACATTTTCGGCTTCACCGTCGGGGGGCCAATTCACAAGAACAAGATCTTCTTCTTTGCCGGCTTCCAGCAGGAATATCATCATTCCACCAGCAATAACGTGATACAGGTCCCAACGGCGGACGCAGTGACACGCTTACAGTCCCTTTTTCCTAATAACCCGAGACTCGATCTGTACCTCAGCACTCTCGGCAATCTTCGCGGCACCGGGGTACCCTTCCCCGTGATGCTGGGCATCGATCCTCAAACGGGCGTCGACCGAGGGAATGTGCCGTTCGCCGCCGCATCGTACGTGTTTCCGGCAAGGAATGACGGCCCGCAGTGGCTGGGACGAATCGACCATTACCAGTCGGAAGCGCATCGTCTGTCGTTGCGCTTCAGCTATGATTCGCGACTCAACTTGCCGATGCACAGTGGATCGACGGTCGTTACTTTTCCTGGCTTCGTCGGCGAGCAGGAGTTCACCCACTATAGCGTGATCTTCTCCGATAGCTACACCTTCAGTCCCAGCTATACCAATGAATTTCGCTTCTCGTACGAGAGACCGGACGGGCTGTTTGGCGTGACTTGGCCGGGTTCGAATCCGTTAGCCCTGACCTTACCTGCGATCAGTATTAGCCAGGTCGCGGCGCCCGGCTTGGGATCGAACGGCCAATTTCATAATGGAAACAACTTCCTTTTACAGGAAACGCAAACCAAACTGACGGGGGGCCACGCGTTCCGCTATGGTGTGGAGTTCCTTCGGGAAAGCGTCACACAGGCGTTCGCCGGCGCAACGCTGGGGACTATTTCATTCATGCCGTCGAGCGGGTATTCCGCCTTTGCGAATTTCCTCGATGACTACAGCGGAGCGTCCGCCAAAATCAGCCGGCTCTTCGGCACGACAGTATTCAGCCCCGACCAGTTTCGCCAGTCTTATTATTTTCAGGACAACTGGAAGTTAACTCCTACGCTAACGCTGACCGTCGGGCTACGCTACGAGCGCCCGGGCCAAGCAGCAAACTCGCTGCCATACCCGGGTTTCTCGGGGTTTGACCCAACCCAGTTCCTGATGAGGCGTGAAGTGCATTCCGACAACCTGGACCTCGGGCCGGCATTTGGTCTGGCGTGGTCGCCTAAAGCCCAAGCGGGCTGGCTGTGGCGGTTACTGGGCGATGGGAAAACGGTCTTCCGCGGAGGATACCAGATCAGCTACGACGCCTTCTTCACTCAGATGCTCACGAACTTAACTACGCCCAATAACATCACCACACCTGTAAACACACCGAACACCGGCCGGGGCTCGCCCAACTGGTTCGAGCAAATTCCCACTGCAGCCGCCACGCCCCAGTTGACTTACTCTCGCAGCGCGATCGACCCGACCCTGCGCGCGCCTTACACGGAGCGATGGTCCTTAGGGTTCCAGCGGCAATTGCCGGAAAACCTGGTGCTGGATGTCTCCTACATTGGATCCGAAAGTCACCGCTCGACAACCAAAACCGACTGGAACCCGCTTCTGCTTACAGGGGTGCTGCGGCTGTATCCCGACTATGGACCCACCACAGTTCTCACCAGCCAGGGCAACTCCTCATACCACGCCCTTCAGATGCGCCTGGATCGGCGGTTCAGCCGCGGTTTTCAACTATCGGCGTCCTATACGTGGTCGAAGGACATCGATAGCACCAGCGATGCCACGGCGGGCAGCATTCAGGCGCCTGGCACCAACGATCTGACCTCCGTCCCTGTATCGCAGGGAGGGTTGAAGCTCGATCGCGGATTAAGCGACTACGACCGGACGCACCGGCTGACAATTGCTTACCTCTGGACGATTCCCGGACCGCATTCGGGCTGGATGAGACAGGCTCTCGGAGGTTGGTCGCTGGCGGGCATCACGACATTTCAGTCCGGGACTCCCTTCACGATCGCCAATGGCTTCGATCGAAACAATGACGGATCGCCGGAGGACCGGCCCGACCTCGGCAATCCAAATGCGCCACTGGGCACTCGAGCGATTATTTTCCCAAGTTGCGCCACAGGGTATCAGAATCCCGATACGGGATTCTGCGTGACGCCGGGTGAGGTGCACTGGGTGGAGGGAATCGGGTTCCCGAACGCCGCTACGGTCGGGCGCAATAGCCTCCGCACCGGCGGCACGAATAACTTTGACCTGAATCTGACGAAGTCAATTCCGCTGCGAGAGAGAGCACGTCTGGAACTGCGCTGGGAAGCGTTCAACGCCTTCAATCACCCGCAGTTCATCCAGGTTCCGCCGATGCAGGTTCTTGGCACGCAAGCCGGGCGGTTCTTGAATCGGGACTTCACCGATAGCGGCATTCGCACAATGTGGGTGCAGGCGAAGGTGGTTTTTTGAGATTGCCAATGATGAGGAGGCACAAATGACCAGAAGAGAATTTGGCGTCACCATGAGCACCTTTAGGCCGGGAATTCTGATGTCCCAGAATGCCGCCGTGCAATCTCATTCCGCGAGGCCGGAGGCTGCAATCGACCAGAACACGATCCGGCGGCGGGGCGTCGGATTACGCGGTTTGGATGCAGCGCGCGCTTCGACGGGCTTGACCTTGTTTACGCCCATGATGGGCGACGGCGCTGAGTATCTGATCGATCTCAAGGGCAAGATCGTTCACGCCTGGCGAATGCCGTACCCTCCCGGCATGTACGGTTATCTCACTGAAAACGGCACTCTCTTTTACAACGGAAAGATCCCCAACGATACGTTCTTAGGCAGAACGCCGTTTCAAGGCGCGTGGCGATGGAGGCAGATTGGAACGGGCGGATTCTTTGGGAGGTGCGCGACCCGAATCACCACCACGACGGGCGCCTGTTGAAGAACGGCAACGTGCTTCTAATGTGCGCGGCGGAATTGCCAGATAGCGCCGCCCGGAAGATTCAGGGTGGGCGGCCGGGTACGGCCCGCTGCCTCATTTGACTGCGGTCATTTCCGGGGTTTGCTCACCGATTTTGGCCGAGTAGAGGATGTACTTGAACGGGTCCGTGTTTTGATACTTCTCCATCAGTTTCAGGTAAACAAGACGCTCCGCCTTCGAGATCGATTCAGTCCGGCCAAACCGGGCTACGGATGAGTCCAGCAGCGAAGCCGCAAGTTCGTACTTGCCGTCCGCCGCGATCTTGTAGACGGCATTTACAAGCTCCTTTTCTGAGAGGCCGAGGTAGTCGACCAAGAGCTCGGCCCGATCAGAATCGTCAAGATGATCGAGGCCTTCGAGGGTGGTGCCTGCCCGCCAGTAGCCGTTGGATTGCCGGTACAACCGATCGATCACGTGTTCTCGCAGCACGAGATAAGGCAACAGAGCGTCAGGACGGCCGTTGAGGAGGCCGGGCGGCACGAGGTTCGCCTGATGGATGGTGGCACGGGCGTCACCGCGGCGGACTGCCGTCAACACTTGGTCGCGCAACCACGTGAGGTTATCCTTCAACTGAGCCAATATCTCCGGTGAGTTGAAGTTCCGCGTCAGCGGTTCATGGCCGAGCAGGATATAGCGAGGATTTCTCTGCACCACGACATCGATCGCATCGAGCAGGCCCTGGAAGTCGCCTTCGTCCACAAACGGCGCGCCAATGTACGGCATGATGAAGTCGCCGGCAAAGAGCACACCCAGAGCGGGTACGTGGATGAACATGGCGTCATGCGTTTCGCCGCCGTGAATTGGAATCAACTCGATATGCGTTCCGCCGATATTCAGGTCAGTGAGGCGATCGATGGTAGCATCCGGCTTGAAGGTGCGCACGTCGTCGAGGTTAAAGCCCTCACCAAAAAAGCTCTTCCGGACCGATTCCGGCACGTTGAGTTCGCCTTCGATTTCATCTCGATAGTTGCTTCTGGCGTAGAACTGGGGCTTCGGATTGAGGCTGCGAAAATAGCGCTGTCCACCTATGTGGTCCCAGTGAGAGTGCGTGATGAAGATCGTAGTCAATTGAGGAAGATTCGGGGCATAGGCATGCAGCGCTTCGTAGGCAGCCTTTGCGGAATCCACACGGGTTCCGGCATCGATGCCGATCAATTCCCGCCGATCGTCGGAAACGACGAAATAGTACTCCGTAAATTCAAAGCCTGAAAGCGCGTAGACCCGGCCCGGAACGACTTCCCTAATGCTGCGGGGAGCGAAGGCGTACCCGGATGATCCGTCTATCGAAAATGGCGTGGTGAGGGTAATCGGATTGTCAAAAGACTTGTAGCCGCTTTGGCGGAGATAGTCTTGAGCTTTAACCTGATCGCCATCGTCAAGGGCCAGCTTTCCCAGTCGAAAATCGACTTCTCGCAGCCAACCGACGTGCGGCGCTCTAGCGATATTTGCAGCGCACCATGTCAAATCGTCGCGCGCGGCTTGCTTCTGGTGAAACATGGCAGGGAATTGGGAGCGGACCACGCCGGAAATCCAATTCACGACGAACACCTGGCCGCCGGAGAGCTGTTTGGACTGGTCCAGCATTGCAATGGTGTCTTTCACGTAGCCGATGCGGTACAGCAAGGCAACGGAAGAAGCGTGCTGGGCTCGCAGCAAGCCGATCGCACTCAGATAGAGCGACCTTTGTACATCGGTAAGGCGCGGCCCGAACTCATTCAGCCGCGCAGAGAGGAACTCGACACCCTCGGCCTGCTGGTTGGCATTCGCGAAAGCGCCCATCAGAAGAAACAGCAACTGAGGATCTTGCGGCGGCCCGGACTTGTTGATGGCTTTGAGGTATTCGAGTTCCGGGGAAGAGGAATGGGATCGGTGCCGGCTTTCGCCTTTGATTTTCCCATTGGTTGCCGCCCAAACCGCGATGCCCGCGCCGATCGGCAGCAAAACCAACGCTATGGAAGAGCTTCTGTTCATGACCGTAATCCTTTCGGGGATCTCTGTCCTCAGTTTATAGATGTATATACATATATAAGGGAAACAAAAAATCACTCCTCTGCGGCCGCGATTGTGGCCTCAGAGACCAGGGAATGCAATTTTCGGAAATCCTTCCGGCCCATTGAGTCTCGCAACCGGCGCTCTGCCTCCTCCCAATGGGACTGAGCGGCCAGAATTTGCCGCTTCCCTGCTTCGGTCAAGCGAAAGACTCGTTCCCGCCGGTCTTTCCCGGGCCTGACTTGAATCCAGCGGTGCTTGAGCAGCAGCGCCAGACTGCGCGTGAGCGTCGTGCTGTCCATGGCAAACCCGGCGCTCAATGTCTTTTGATTGGCCTCGCCAACGATAGCGAGCGCGGTCAACAGCCCAAATTGAGTAATTTCGATATCGGCTTTGCGAAGTTCCCGATCGTAGATCCGCGTCACCAGCCGTGTCAGCCGGCGCAGGCTCTGGCACGTACAAGGAAGAGGAAAGAGCGCTTTCGAACCATCATCGTAATCTGACGCTTTCATAATATGTATATACATATTA
>Ga0126381_100002756_pt1 | contig 19048 bp, 19 predicted proteins | sample PanSoiMetPlot_28_FD_96465 | JGI IMG/M metagenome (GOLD analysis project Ga0126381, IMG submission 96465) | Tropical forest soil microbial communities from Panama - MetaG Plot_28 | ecosystem: Environmental > Terrestrial > Soil > Tropical forest > Bulk soil | place: Panama | collected 2016-02-17
AACCGCGCGGACGCTGCTCGACCGCATTGCAGAACGCGCCGAGGAGCGCCAGCGGCGCCGCCAACAACGCGAGCTGGCGCGCAAGACCGCGACGCGCAAGCTTCGCTTGCCGGGAAAGCTTGCAGATTGCACACGAGACAACGCGGCGGGCACGGAAATCTTTCTCGTCGAGGGCGACAGCGCGGGTGGCTCCGCCAAGCAGGCGCGGGACCGGGATACGCAGGCGATTTTGCCGTTGCGGGGCAAGATCCTCAATGTGGCGAGCGCCTCAGCCGACAAGATGCGCGGGAATCAGGAGCTGTCGGACATCATTCTCGCGCTCGGCGCAGGCTCGGGGTCGCATTACCGTGAGGAAGCGCTCCGCTACGAGCGTGTGATCATCATGACCGATGCCGATGTCGACGGGGCCCACATCGCCTCGCTGTTGATGACGTTCTTTTTTCGCGAGATGTCGAAGCTCGTCGAGAACGGGCATCTGTTCTTGGCGCTCCCACCGCTTTACCGGCTGACACAAGGCGACGTGACGCTTTACGCGCGTGACGACGTCCACCGCGAAGAACTGCTGCACAGCGCCTTCAACGGCCGCGGCAAGATCGAGGTGAGCCGGTTCAAGGGTCTGGGCGAAATGCCGGCGCGCTATCTGAAGGCGACGACAATGGACCCGGCGCAGCGCACCCTTCTGCGCGTGACGTTGCCGCAAAAGCCTGACCCCGCTGCAATTGAGCCGCCTGCCGAAGAATTCGAACGCACGAAGGCCCTTGTCGAGACGTTGATGGGCAGACGTCCCGAGCTACGCTTCGACTACATTCAGAAAAACGCGCGTTTTGCCCGCGATCTCGACGTATAAAGACCACTTGCGCAAATTCGCAGCCGCCCTTAACTAACACGCGTCGACCCGTTTGGGTTCGGCTTTCCGGCCCGCGTTCCTTTGCGATCGTCCGACCGTGTTTCCCGAGCCAATCGATGTCCGATGCGCCGCGCATTCGCGTGGCGGCCTACCTGCTACTCTTGGAGTTACCGCTAATGGCGACCGGTACGGTCAAATGGTTTAATGCGCAAAAAGGCTATGGGTTTATCCAGCCCGAAACGGGCGGAGCCGATGTGTTTGTACACATCTCCGCTGTCGAGCGTGCGGGGATGGATAACCTGAGGGAAGGTCAAAAGCTCAGCTATGAGCTCGAGCAAGGCCAGCGCGGCCGAGTATCTGCGGTGAATTTGCGCGCCACCTGACGACGGGCAAATACCTAGGCGGGGGCGCCCGATTTTGCTTTAATAATGGGCGCTCTCGCTTTCTATCCAGGAGAGCTCTTTGGCAAAGGAAGATCTGATCGAGTTTGAAGGTACCGTGCAAGAACTCCTCCCTGACGCACGGTTTCGCGTGAAACTAGATAATGGGCACGAGACCCTCGCCTACTCGTCCGGTAGAATGAAGAAAAATCGCATTCGGATACTAGCCGGCGATCGAGTTACGGTAGAAATGACACCCTATGATCTAACGAAGGGACGGATCAATTTCCGTCACAAGGACGAGCGCGCGGCTCCGCCAATGACGCCCCGACCGCAATACCGCCGTCGCTAAATCATGCAAATCCTTGGGCAGACCGATATCTGCTCTGTTTTTAAGACATACCGCACTTGCAGAAAAAATTTGACATCGCTCTTCCCCGAACCAATCTACGGGTTAGGTAAATCATCGCAATTGTTACAATAAGGCTACAATATCTCGATGGGTTTTTTTGAACTTGGTCTGTCGCCTGAAGTTCTTCAGGCAGTTTCCGACGTCGGCTACACAAATCCCACCCCGATCCAAGAAAAAGCAATCCCTCACGTCAAACGCGGACGGGACGTGCTTGGCTGCGCTCAAACCGGAACCGGCAAGACGGCGAGCTTTGTGCTCCCGATGATCGACATTCTGGCCGCCGGACGGGCTCGGGTGCGAATGCCGCGGTCGCTGATCCTCGAACCCACGCGGGAACTGGCGACACAGGTGGCCGCCTCGTTCGAAACCTACGGCAAGCATCACCGTCTCACAATGGCGTTGCTGATCGGCGGAGAAAGCTTTACCGATCAGGAACGCAGGCTCGATCGCGGCGTCGACGTGTTGATCGCCACCCCGGGAAGGTTGCTGGATCTCTACGGACGCGGCAAGGTCCTCCTCTCGGATACGCGGATCCTGGTAATCGACGAAGCCGATCGGATGCTCGATATGGGGTTCATCCCGGATGTCGAGCGCATCGTCGGTCTATTGCCGGAAGCGCGCCAGACGCTGTTCTTCTCGGCGACGATGCCGACCGAGATCCGCAGGCTCGCCGACGCCTTTCTTCGTGACCCGGTCGAAGTTGCCGTAGCACCTCCGGCATCGCCGGCCGCGACGGTTGTCCAATCGGTGGCTGTCGTGCGCGCGGCAGACAAACGAGAAGCACTGCGGCGTCTCATCCGCTCCGAGGATGTCAACAACGCGTTGATCTTCTGCAACCGCAAACGCGATGTCGACGTGTTGTTCCGCTCGCTGAGCCGACATGGCTTCGATGCCGCCGCACTGCACGGAGACATGGCGCAATCGAAACGGACGGAGACGCTGGATCGCTTTAGGAATGGCGAGATCCGACTACTCGTCGCGAGCGATGTGGCTGCCCGCGGTCTGGACATTCAGGGTCTGAGCCACGTCTTCTGCTTCGACGTTCCGATCCACGCCGAGGACTACGTCCATCGCATCGGGCGAACCGGCCGGGCCGGCCGCGAGGGCCGGTCTTTCATGTTGGCCGCCCCGGACGATGGCGGTGCCGTCGCGGCAATTGTCAAGCTCATCGGCAAGGAGATTCCATCAGTCGCCATCGCGGGGGTCGCGACGGCGGAACTGGAGTATGAGGATCGTCGACGGCGCCGGTCACGGCGGCCCGCTAGATCCGATCATCGCCAGCAGACCCGGACACCTGATCGAGCCGCGAGCGGCACCCCCACCGGGAACGGCAAGATTCCGCAAAGTCACGACCTGATCGCAGCCGCGCCGGCGTCGCGCCAAGACTCATCCCACTCGAACGTCACCCCGTTTCCGCGCAATCGCGCGCGCGTTTCCCGACAATCTGAGCGCGAGCCGGATAAAGATCGCAAGGTTGTCGGTTTTGGCGACGACCTACCCGCCTTCCTTGCAAGGCCCCCGCGGATTGTCGCCCGCCCCCGCGGTCTATAACGCTTGCATTTGCCGTCGCTGGGTGCCATCCGGTTTTGAGCTTGCTTGCCGGAGGTGACATGAGCGCTGACGAGAAGGGATGGGTACGGGCAGCGGGGCGGGCGGATTTGGCCGAAGGTGAGCCGCTCGGGATCGAGGTCGCAGGGCATTCGATCGCGCTCTACGACATTGAAGGGCAACTCTTTGCCACCGACAACATTTGTACCCACGCCTATGCCCGCCTGTCGGATGGTTGGCTCGATGGCGAACTGATCGAATGCCCATTACATGCGGCGCGCTTTGACGTCCGAACCGGCAAGGTGCTCGATCCACCAGCCACCGAAGATTTGAAAACTTACCCGGTCCGCGTGGTCGACAACGAAATCCAGGTCAAAATCGAGTAGCCCGACCTTCCGATTGTTCTCGGCAAAAACGCCGTCTCCCCGTCCCGGCGAAGGCTGTAATCCAATCGCCGACCACTCGAGCCCGTCGCCTCACGAAAGCCGGGGGCCCAGGCCTGCCCTGGCATGAACAGGGGGCAAGTGACCGAGATCCTGGGTTCCCGCTTGCGCGGGAGCGACGGACAAACCTCTCGCCTTAATAGCGACACTCCTCGCATGGACACTTCTCAGGTGCGACGAAGTAGCTTAGCGGGCGCAGGTTCTCACCCGTAAACCTGGCGGTAGAGATCGATGATTTCCTCATTGGTCGGCACCCGCGGGTTGTTGCCGGGCGAACCCGAGGCCAGCGCTTGGGTCGCCATCACAGGCAGCAGCTCTTCATAGCGCTTGGCATCGATGCCCCAAGCGCGCGGCGTGGGCACTTTCAGATCGTCGTTGAGCCGCCGGAGTTCGTCGAGCAGGCGCGCGACCGCCGCTTGGCTGCCCTCGCTCTCTTCGGCTATCCCCATTGCCCGCGCGCAATCGGCATACCGCTCGAGGGCGGCATGGGCCGAGAAAGCGGTGATTTCGGGCAGCAACATCGCGTTCGAAAGCCCATGGGGCACATGGAAGAAGGCCCCGATCGGCCGACTCATGCCGTGCACCAGACACACGCTCGCATTCGAGAATGCCATTCCCGCAGTCGTGGCGCCGAGCATCATCGCCTCACGGGCCGGCCGGTTGTCCGGCTCGGCGCAGGCAGTGCGGATATAACGCCCGATCAGCCCCATCGCATTCTTTGCAAGGCCGTCGGTAAAAGGGTTGGCTCGGCGGCTGACATAGGCCTCGATCGCGTGAGTAAGGCTGTCGAGGCCGGTATCCGCGGTCAACCGCAACGGCATCGTCAAGGTCAGCTCATAGTCGACGATCGCCGCCAGCGGACAGCAGGTAAGCCCGGCGATCAGCATCTTTTCGTCGGTCTCGGTATCGGTGATCACCGTGAAGCGCGTTACCTCGGAGCCGGTGCCGGCGGTCGTCGGGATCGCCACGATCGGTAGTCCCATTTTTGGGATTTCCGCGGGGACCTTGTATTCGCGCATCTTTCCGCCGTTGGCGAAAAGCACGGACATCCCCTTCGCCGTATCGATGGAACTGCCGCCACCGATCGCGACGAGACTGTCGAAATCAGCCGTGGCGAGATATGACACCCCCGCATCGATGACTGCGGTCGTCGGGTCCGCAACAGTATCAGAAAACACCCGCCCGGGTATCTGGGCGCTCTCGAGCCGGTCGGTTGCTCGCTGGAGGTGGCCCGAGCTCGCGATGAAGGGATCAGTGACGATGAGCGGTTTCGTCAGCCCAAACTGCGCCAATATGCTCGGGAGTTCGGCAAGCGCGCCGCCCCCGACCGCCATCAAACGTGGGGTCGTAATCATCGCTGCCATCGGAGCCTCCTTGCTGCGCATAGACCGCGGGATCGAACCGCTCCAGATAGGAGAGGTCCGCGGATAATTCGGCAAAACCGCAGCGTAGATAAAGGCTCTTCGCGTTCTTCGTCACCAGCAGCCAGCGACGCAGGTTCTGCAGTGGAGGATGAGCCAGGATTGTCTCGATCAGCCATTGCCCGAGCCCGGCGGTGCGCTCTTCGGCGGCGATGAACACGTCCGCGAGATACGCAAAAGTCGCCTCGTCGGTGACAACCCGCGCGAAGCCGATCTGGGCATCCTGGCTATAGAGGCCAAACACCATCGAATGGGCAATCGCGCGGTTCAGGAGGTCGAGTGGCATACCGCAGGCCCAGTGCGAGCACCTGGCGAGAAAATCGTGGACCAGTGGAATGTCGAGACGGGTCGGGTCGGTGTCGATTTGATAAAGCCGCCCACCCGTCACGCGGCTCGCGATTACGGTCTCGGTCATCGGGATTGACCCCTGTTGCTCATTTGCCGTGGACGATACCGGCGCGACTTGGATGTCACGCACGGCTGCAGCGCCGGCAACGAGCCGGGGCTGCTAGCGCATTCGTCGTCCGAGGGTGAGGACCGAGCTCATGGTGCGGAGGAAATCGGAACAGAGCAGGCCGATGTCAAGCCGGTTTCTTTAAGAGAAAACGCAGGACCCCCTGAGGCTGCTCGCTGGCCTCGAGCAGTTCGCAGCCCGTGGTTTGGCAAAAATGCTCAAAATCCTTTGTTGCACCAGGATCGGTCGCGAGAATTTCGAGCACCGCGCCGGGAGCAAGCGGCTTTAACGCTCGCCGAGCTTTCAACACCGGCAATGGGCAGAGCAAGCCGGTGGCATCGAGGGTGGCATCCGCAGTGATGTTGTCGCCTTGCATCAATTCTCGGCCTCTGAAAAGCCGTGCACGATCACGAGCTTAACAGATAGTCCGCCGGACCGGCAATCCGTAGGGCGGCTTGAGCCCCGCGCGAAGCCCACCGACACGCTTGCCCTGGCGCGCTCGATGGGTTGCGGACGCTCTACCCATCCTAAGTTGCAAGTATATCATTACATAGGTAATTATAATTATATAAGGAGGACCGATGCCAAATGTCATCACAATCAACCGCGCAGATGTCGTCGCGCTGATCGAAGAGGCCGCTAAAAAGCTTACAGGAGGGAACAAGACCGAAGCAGTTGCTTTGGCCGTCCGCCGCCTGTTGGATCAAGACGCCCGAGAAGGTTCCCTCTTTGGGGCTCATCCCGGATCCGTCCAGGTACGGGGGGGGTGTCGACTTGGTAGCGCCCGTTCTCGACGTCGTCCCCGATGCCGAGACCGGCCACGAGATAGATCGGTGACCGATACTCTGCTGCTCGACACCCATATCGTTCTCTGGCTCGATGCCGGCGATGACCGCTTGCGTCCTGAAACCCACGCGCGGATCGATGCCTGCTGGCAACATGGCGGAACTATTTGCGTCAGCGCCATCACCGCATGGGAGATTGCAGCACTCGTCGACACTGGCCGCATCGATCTGGACGTTCCAGTTGATGAATGGGTCGACCGATTCCTGCAGCGCCCTGGGATCAAATCGGTTCCGCTTGAGCACCGTGCTCCTTCGAGGAGCTATCAGCTTCACCATCTCGAACATCGCGATCCTGCGGATCGGTTGTTGATCGCCACCGCAATCGAGCTCGGCTGCCCGCTAATCACTTACGATGAGCGAATCTTGCGCTTCGGGGCGCGGTACGGTCGGCAATCCAGGTTTTCCGCTGACGCGTGACGAGGGCTGCGTCACGCGAAGCGGTTTGAGCGAGGAAAGCCGCTGGGGACCACCCGGCCGGCGCCGCCGCGGGCGCCGAGCCAAGGCGTGAGGTGGGTCTCGGTGCGGGTGCGCCCCTCACCTTGCCGCCAAGACAAGCCGTCGGCAAGGCAGAACACCTTGCAATCGGCGAGCCCACCTGATTTGTAGCGCTGCAAGATAACGCCGCGGCCCCGGGTCATCAGCGGGATGTCGTCGAGCTTGATGATCAGCATCTTGCGGTTGTCACCGACAAACGCGACTGCGTCCCCTAGCTCGGCCTGCTCGCAGACGCGCGCTGCGGCGCCCTCAGCCGGCGTCAGCACCTGCTTCCCGGCCCGTGTCTGCGCGACGGCCTCTTCGCCGTCGACGACAAAGCCGCGCCCGTCGCTTGCCGCGACGAGCAGCTCCATGCCGAGCCGATAGGGAAACATCGCGACGACGTCGTGCTCATTCGGCAGATCGATCATCAATCGCAGCGGCTCGCCATGTCCACGGCCACCCGGCAGCCGATCGACGCCGATCGTATAGAAGCGCCCATTGGTGCCGAATACGATCAGCCGGTCCGTCGTCTCCGCGTTGACCGCAAAGCGCGGCGCGTCGCCGTCTTTATATTTCTGCTCCGCCGGCGGAACATTGTGTCCCCGCATCGCGCGGATCCAACCTTTGACCGAGCAGAGCACGGTGACGGGCTCGCGCTCGACGAGCGCTTCGGCGGGGATCTCGACCGATGTCGGCGCTTCCGCGATCTCGGTACGGCGCCGGCCGAGCTTCGAGTCGCCACCGAACTGCGCGCCGGTCTCTCTGACCTCTTTGGCAATAGCGCGCCATTGCCGTCGATCGCTCGCAAGCAACGCGTTGAGTTGCGCTTCCTCCGCGGAAAGCGAGTCGAGCTCCTTGCGGATCTCGATCTCCTCGAGCCGGCGCAACGCGCGCAACCGCATGTTGAGAATCGCTTCGGCCTGAACCTCGGTCAGCTCCCAGCGGGCCATCATCTCGGCTTTGGGATCGTCGCCTTCGCGGATAATGCCGATCACCTCGTCGAGATTGACATATACAATGATCTGGCCGCGTAGGATCTCCATGCGGCGCGCAACCGCCGCCAAGCGGTGACGGCTCGTCCGTTGCAGAACGATGCGGCGGTGATCGAGAAAGGCCTGCAGCACCTCCTTCAGGTTCATCACCCGGGGGACGCCGAGCGGGTCGAGCACGTTGAGGTTAAGCGGCACCCGCACTTCGAGCTCGGTCAGACGGAAGAGCTGCTCCATTAATGTCCCGGCATCGACGCTGCGGCTCTTCGGCTCGAGCACGAGGCGGACGTCCTCGGTCGACTCGTCCCGGATGTCAGCGAGCAATGGCAGCTTCTTCTCTTCGAGGAGTGCAGCAATCTTCTCGATAAGCCGCCCCTTCTGGACCTGAAACGGGATCTCAGTGACGACGATCTGGTAGAGACCGTGCCCGAGCGCCTCCGTCGTCCAGCGCGCCCGCAAGCGGAAACTACCGCGACCGAGCTCATAAGCCTGCCGAATATTTTCGGGCGGCTCGACAAGAACGCCGCCGATCGGAAAGTCGGGTCCGGGAAGGTGAGCGCAGAGTTCGCCCACTGGGCAAGCCGGGTGGTCGATCAGGTACAACAGCGCGGCGCAGAGCTCGCCGGCATTGTGTGGCGGGATGCTCGTCGCCATACCGACGGCGATACCGGACGCGCCATTCGCCAATAGGTTCGGGAAGCGGCCGGGCAAGACTATCGGTTCGCTGTCCTCACCGTCGTAAGTAGGCCGGAAGTCGACGGCATCGCGATCGATCCCTTCCAGCATCGCTTGCGCGACGGCCGACAGCCGGCTCTCGGTGTAGCGCATGGCTGCGGCGTTATCGCCATCGATATTGCCGAAATTGCCCTGCCCGTCGACGAGCGGGTAGCGCTGTGAGAAGTCTTGCGCGAGACGAACCAGCGCGTCATAGACGGCGAGCTCGCCATGCGGATGAAACTTGCCGATCACGTCGCCGACGACGCGGGCGCATTTCTTGTATCCCGACGCGGGATCGAGGCGGAGCTGCTGCATCGCATGCAGTATCCGGCGATGCACCGGCTTCAGCCCGTCGCGCACGTCAGGCAGCGACCGCGACATGATCGTCGACAGCGCGTAGGAGAGGTAACGCTCGCCAAGCGCGTCGGCGAAATCGACATTGCGGATTTCACCGGAAAGAGCCGTTACGGCCATGATCCAAAGCCTCTCAATGCCATCACAAGGCTATCCTCACGCTACTGAGGAACGCTCCCTTCGAGACGCCACTGCGGCGGCAGGTCAGGTGTCAATGGTGGCTGCGTCGCAACCGCCTGCTGTTTTTGCTGGTCTATCGCAAAATTAGCAGCCAGTAATACGTGTTTCTGGCGGAATTCCTTACATCACCGCGGGTTCGGTGATGTAAGGAACAGTGAGAGCGCTCGCTGTTCCGTCGCTGTTTTTCGCTGTTTCCACTGCAGAACAGTGGAAACACAGCGACGAGGCCGGGCTAAGATTGACGCGGACGGCTCGAAAGCGGAGGCAATACGGCTTCACGGACAGGGTTTCTGTAACCTCGAATGGTGAGTGCCTCATATTTCAGACAATATCTCAATGGGGATTTGTCAATCTAGCAATGGCCTTATAGCACGTCCCGCCATATCGGTTACCACTTCAGGCCCGTGGGTTCGCGGCGACGGGCGCGCTCTGCCGGACTATACCAGAGACGGCTGTCTGCTTCATGCGTTCAGCAAGTCTTATGCGCGCGGCAGGAAGCGGCCGGCCCTGTGGCGCGAAGATTTGATGAGCGAGGAAATGCTCGGTCAGCCTCAGGCCGAGCAGCGTCTGGTTGCTGTCAGCGGGCGCATCCCTCCAAAGAAAATCAGGCAGCACCAACAGCTTATCGTGATAGCGCTGGCCCGCGGCCCGCGACACTGCGCATCCAGTTCGAGGCGAGACATAGGCGAGGTCACTCGTGACCCCGGTCGCCACGCATCGCGTGAGATCGAGCCCAAACCCGAGTGCCGCCAGCAAATCCCGCTCCCATGAGACATACCGCGCCGGCCAATCGGCGGCCGAATCGAGTGCTTGGAGGAGGTTAGCGAATAATGCGAACACATCCGAATGCGGCTCCCGTTCGGGCAGGGCACCGGCGAGCAACGCCGCTGCCGCCGTCAGAGCCGCGAGGCGATCCGGGTTGTCCAGGATTCGCGCGGCATGAGCCGTCACGAGCTCGCAGCCAAATGTACCGAGATGCTCCGCGAGACGCCCTCGCCAGGTCGCCGCCACCTCGTTACCAGGCTGCAGCACCGCGCGCATTCTCGGCGATTGTCCGCCGCGGACCAATCCCGCGTGCCGTCCGTGCTCGCGGGTCAACAGCTCGACGATGACCCCGCTTTCGCCATGGCGCCGAGCTGCCAGAACGAACCCGGTATCATGCCACTCCATCAGGCATCGTAGTCGAGCCCGATCGCGGCAAAGCGCTCGCGGTCCTCGACCCAGTTCTGGCGTACCTTGACGAAAAGAAACAGATGCACCCGCCTTTGCAGAATGCGGCCGAGTTCGGCCCGCGCTTGAGCGCCGATCGCCCTTATTCGGCGACCGCCTTCACCGAGGACGATCGCGCGCTGGCCAGGCCGTTGCACGTAGATGACCTGGTCGATGCGTACGCTGCCGTCGGGCCTGTCCTCCCACCCTTCGGTCTCGACCGTCGACGCGTAAGGTAACTCGTCATGCAATTGTAAGAAGACCTGCTCGCGCGTGACTTCCGCTGCAATCAGCCGCTCGGAGGCGTCGGAGAGCTGATCCTCGGGGAAAAGCCAAGGCCCCGGAGGCAAGCTCGCCGCGAGATGCTGCTTCACGTCCGCGACTCCGTCGCCTTTAAGGCCTGAGATCATGAAAATGGGCTCGAAGCGACCTTTGCGCGACAATGCGTCAGCCAGGCCAAGCAGGCTTTCGCGCGGAACCAGATCGATTTTGTTCAGCGCCAGGATCGAATTGCCGCTGCGCTCCGCGAGACGGTCGAGGATGCGACGCATGTCCTCGTCGATGCCTCGCGCCGCGTCGACCAGCAACACCGTTTCGTCGGCATCCTCCGCGCCCGACCAGGCTGCCGTCACCATCGCGCGATCAAGCCGGCGTCGTGGCGCAAAAATCCCAGGCGTGTCGACGAAAATAATCTGTGTCGCGCCGTCGACGGCGATGCCGAGAAGCCGGCTGCGCGTCGTCTGCACCTTCGGAGTGACGATCGCCAGCTTTTGCCCGACGAGCCGGTTGAGCAATGTTGACTTGCCGGCATTCGGCGCGCCGATCAGCGCGACATAGCCGCATCGGGTCGGCGCGGCCGCGGCCTCTTGCACCGCGTCATGCCGCGTGTTGTTTTGCCCACTCGACGATTTCGGCATGGGTCCCGAACCAAACCGCGCCCTGCGATTTGGCGTGGCGGATGATCTCGTCGAGGATCCAGATGCGCGAGCGGTAGCCGATGATGTGCGGGTGCATCGTAAGCTGAAAGACCCCGCCCTCTTCGTATGCCGCATCGAATTCGCGGCGGAAGATATCGAAGACGTCATTCGGCGGCGTATACGGACGCAGCGACTGGAATCGGTTCATCATGAAATAGACGGCGTCGTCGCGGACCCATTCGACGGGAAACTCGACGACTCCTGTCGGCTCACCGTCGAGGAGCAGCTCATAACAATCCTCGTCGCTCATCAGCGACGAATCGTAGAGAAGCCCCATTTCCTTTTCGATCTCCAATGTGTGCCGGCTGAAATCCCAGGACGGCGTACGAAGGCCAACCGGGCGAATGCCAGTAATCCGCTCCAACGTATCGGCCGACCGCTCCATCAGATCTCGTTCGGCCTCCTGCGGCAGGACGGAATTCAACTCGTGGATCCAGCCGTGGATCCCGACTTCATGCCCCTCGGCTACGACCCGACGTTGCTCGTCAGGATGCAGCAGCGCGGTCACGGCTGGAACATAAAAGCTAGCCTTGACGCCGTGCCTTTCTAGCACACCCAAGATCCGCGGCACTCCCACGCGGTTGCCGTATTGACCCCACGCGAGGCGGCCGATCGACTTCCCCCCGTCGCGCAAATCGCTTGTCTCGTGATCACTGTCGAATGACAGCGCGACGGCGCAGCGCGCACTTCCGGGCCACTCGGCGGGACGCAGCCGCTGCCCAGCGCGAACTCGGTTGACGAGCTTGCGCCAATGTTCCTCAGGCCACTGCCACGGTTCGAGGTCTGGGTTCGGAGCGTTCATCTCTTTCCTCCTGATCGGTATCACCCCGGCGGAGGAAGGGTTTGGTCGGAGCGGTGAGATTCGAACTCACGACCCTCAGCACCCCATGCTGATGCGCTACCAGGCTGCGCTACGCTCCGACTGGGCGGTTCTGCCAATGCAGCCGATCATAATCGCCCGGCCCAAAGCGTGCAACAAGCCGCCCGCTTTGGATGAACGCAGGTTCTCCTCATCCCACCTCTGCGCGTCGGGCAATCGCAATGCCCTTACGAAGTGATCAAACGCTCGTGTAGGAGAGCGACGGCTCCGGCGTCCGCCGGGGACAATTAAATCTCCCGCGAAGGAATTCTTTCAGAAAACTCTCAGATCGACCGCATTTTGGCGGAAGCCGCGCTCCTCGCGCTCGGCCTGCTGGCTCTCGGACGGGTTAACCCATCGTTGATCTGGTCTTTCAATGTATGCGACGCGCGAAAAACCAGAACGCGGCGCGGGCTGATCGGCACCTCCTGGCCCGTTTTCGGGTTGCGGCCGACGCGTTGGCCCTTCTGCCGCACCGCAAAGCTGCCGAAGGAAGAAATCTTGACCATTTCCCCACGTTCGAGCGCGCCAGAGATTTCGGCGATCACCGATTCGACCAGTTCAGACGATTCGTTGCGCGACAAGCCAACCTCTTGATAAACCGCTTCGCTCAGCCGCGCGCGCGTGATTGTTTCTCCGGCCATGTAGTCCTCCCATTCTATTTTGTGGAAGGTTAAACCCGGGCAAGAATCGCGTCAAATTCCAAAGCTTTGATCCGGCTCAATCTTTGAATTGGCAGCAACGGCTACCAGCGCACCAGGCTCGCTCCCCAGCTGAGCCCGCCGCCGAGCGCCTCCATCAGGATCAAATGTCCAGGCTTGATCCGGCCGTCTTCGACGGCCGCGTCGAGTGCAAGCGGGATCGACGCGGCCGAGGTGTTGGCGTGGCGCTCGATCGTCACGACGATTTTATCGGCCGGCAGACCAAGTTTTCGTCGCATGCCGTCGATGATGCGGCTATTCGCCTGATGCGGCACGAGCCAGTCGATGCTTGAAGCGGAGAGGTCGTTGGCGCGCAGCGCCTCATCGATAACTTCGCTAAGATGCTGGACCGCTTGGCGGAAAACCTCGCGTCCTTCCATTCGCAAGAAACCGCTACTGCGCGTCGAGGAAGGACCGCCGTCGACATAGAGGATATCATGTTGCCGGCCATCGGAATGCAGATGGTTCGACAAGATAAACCGGCCATCCGACGACGAGGCGGAAACCGCCTTTAGTACCAGCGCGCCGGCGCCATCGCCAAACAATACGCAGGTGCTGCGATCGTTCCAATCGAGGATCCGGGAGAATGTCTCGGCGCCGATGACCAACGCAGTCCGCGCCTGACCGAGCCGCAATGCATTGTCGGCGACGGAAAGCGCGAAAACGAACCCGGCGCACACCGCCTGGACGTCAAACGCGGCGCCCCGCACCATCCCCAACCGGGCCTGTACCTTTGTCGCGGTTGCCGGGAAAGTCTGGTCAGGCGTCGCCGTTGCGACAATGAGGAGATCGAGATCGCGTCCGCTAATTCCTGCGCTTTGCAACGCTCGCTCAGCGGCGTGAAACGCAAGATCCGAGGTCAACTCCCCAGGGGCCGCGACGCGGCGCTCGCCGATCCCGGTCCGCTGACGAATCCATTGATCCGAGGTGTCGAGGCGTTCGGCAAGCTCGTGATTTGTGACAACTCGCTCGGGCAGGTAGCCGCCGCAGCCGATGACCCGTGATCGCAGACTCATTCCGGGGCGCTTACAGCGCCGGCTCCGGGGCGGAGGGCGCCTGGTTGAGGCGCGCCAACTCGACCCGGATCTTGTCGAGGACGCCGTTTACTTTCATGTCAATAGCGACGCCGATCGCGTTAGCAAAGCCGAAAGCGTCGGTCGAGCCATGGCTCTTCACCGCGATGCCGCTCAGGCCGAGGAATATCGCGCCATTGTAGCGGCGAGGGTCGCTGCGCATACGTAACTTCCGCAGCGCGTTGCGGGCGAACAAGTAACCGATCCTTGCCGGCAATGAATGGCGGAAGGCAGCTTCGAGAAATTCACCGAACAGTTTGCCTATGCCCTCTGCCGTCTTAACCGCAATGTTGCCGGTAAACCCATCGGTGACGACGACATCGACGGTGCCCGCCGCAATATCATCGCCTTCGATAAAGCCGTAAAAATGGATCGGCGTCACCATGTCACGCAGCAGCGCAGCCGCGGCCCGGACCGCGTCGTTTCCCTTCAGATCCTCCGAGCCAACATTAAGCAGCCCGACGGTCGGCTCAACCAGTCCAAGCACTGTTCGCGCGAACACATCCCCCATCAGCGCGAATTGGACGAGGTTCTCTTCGTCGCACTCGATATTGGCCCCGAGATCTAGCATCACGCTTTCGCCGCGGCGGGTCGGAAACAAAGATGCTATCGCTGGACGATCGATGCCGGGCAGCATCTTGAGCGCGAATTTTGCGAGCGCCATCAATGCCCCGGTATTCCCAGCAGATACCACCCCATTCGCTCGCCCGTCGGCCACCGCGTCAATCGCCATGCGCATGCTCGACTGCCGTCCGGTCCGCAGCGCCAGCGACGGCTTCGCGTCGTCGGCGACGACATCGCTCGTATGCTGTAAGGTTACCGATTTCGCGAGATGCGGCAGCTTTGCGAGTAACGGGCGTATCTCGTCTTGCTCGCCGAACAGCAGAAAATGGACGTCGGGGTGTCGCTGCAACGCTATCTCGGCTCCCTTCACGACCATGCCCGGAGCGCGGTCACCGCCCATAGCGTCCAGAGCGATAGTAATGCCTCCGCTCACCTTGGGGTACCTCCGCACCAAGGCTTTGTCGTCAGGCGGTCTCCGATGGTGCCTTGGTGACCTCCCGCCCATCGTAATATCCGCAAGATTCGCATAGGTGATGTGGACGCTTTAGCTCCCCGCAATTCGGGCATTCGGCATACGCAGCCGGTTTCAGCGCATGATGCGAGCGCCGCATATTACGCCGCGATGGCGAAGTCTTCTTTTTTGGAACAGCCATTACAAGCTCGGTTGTGGGGGGTGAATGGTTCGCGTAATTAGCCAAAAACAGAGGCGGCGGCAACAAAGATGCGGTCTTCCGCAGTAGCCTCAGCATTCTCCGTCTTTGTTCAGATGCGCCAGCGCTGCGAATGGTCCCTCGAGCGGCTCGTCCAGCGCCCAATCCTCGGCATCGGCGTCAGGGTGGCGCGGGGATACCGGCAGGGCGAGCGACAATTCCTGTGCCACTGCTTCGCCAACGTCGATTACGTCATCGATCAGCGGCTCGAACGCTGGTTCATCACTCCCGATCACGATTTCCGCTTCTTTCTCGGGCGGCGGGCCGTAAACCAGCGAGAAATTATCGGAGACCGCACTGCGAACCGGCTCGAGCGTAACAACACAATACTGCTCGAACTTCGCCTCAAACTGGGCCTCTAGAAGGACAACGTCATGGCTTGGACGCCGAAGCTCCACCTGGGCAACCAGGCACTCGAGCAAGGCGAGATCGAAACGCCGCGCAAGTTTTTCCCGCTCTTCCGAAGTCGCTTCGATTCGCTGTCGGAACGGCTGGCCGCCGAGCCGCGCGAGCGGGACGAGACGAGAAAACTCCGGTATCCTATCGCTCATCATCCGTTCCTAGGGGTAGGCTAGCGGTGGCCATCGGACGCAGGCTTGCCGGGGGTTCAAAAAAGATCCGTCCGGCCAGGAGATCCGCGACCGGCTGGCTGCGTAACCCCGTAATCGCACGCCGCACATAGCCTGCCATAGCGGCAGGGACAGGACTCAGATTGCGAGCGGTACCAAAGATATTCCGGACGAGCGCGGCATCGAGCGCGGTATCATCACCAGCCAGCCCCGCCTCATAGGCGAGGATTCGGCCATAAAATGCGCGCACCATACGCTTCACATGCTTACCGACGCTCAGGTCGCCAACCCCCATCTCGCGCAATGAACGATCGAAATCGGCGAACATCCGATCGAAGAAGCTTTGGCAAAGCAGGCTCGACCGCGGCCGCTCGGATTTGAGGCGGTGGAGATATAGAAACGCGTGCAAGCATATCAGTTCAAAGCGCCCGTCGAGCGTGTCCGGCACGCCATACTCGGTAAAAAAACTGGGGCGCGCGCTTGGTCGACGACATGCCGGTACCCCAGATCAGCGGCATCTCTGGCCAAATTGCGTCCGGACGAAGCCATCACTGCCGGCGCCCTTTACCTCCGAAGCCATTGACAACCAACGGCTTGCGGTTAAACCTATCTCGCGGGAAATGGGCGTGGCCCCAACCAGTTTCAACAGAATGCCGGTTGTGTTGCTTCATGCTCCGTCCAGGGGGGAATTCCTATGTCGCGTTTTCTTTTTCGGCTTGCCGCCGTCTCGGGGGCGGCGGGGCTGGTAGGTTGTGCAGCATCCGTCGAGCAGCGCGGAAACCTCCCCACTCAGGAAAAGATTTCCGAGATCCATGCTGGCACGACTACCAAGGAAGAAGTCGCCAAGCTTCTCGGCACGCCATCGAGCGTCAGTGCCTTCAACAACGACAAGGCCTGGTATTACATTAGCCGGCGGACCTCCCAGACCGCCTTCTTCGACCCCAATGTGCTCGATCAACAAGTCTACGTTGTCAATTTCGATGACCAGGGCGTCGTGAAGGCAGTCGATCACAAGGCTCTGCAGGATGGGAGGGAGATCACACCGGTGGCGCGCGCGACCCCCGCACCAGGCCGCGAACTGTCATTCCTCGAGCAACTGATCGGGAATCTCGGAAAGTTCAACGGCGGCGGTCCTACAGGCGGAGGTGGTGGAGGCGGAGGCAACCAAGGTCCAAAGCCAAACGACAGCACCGGCCAGTAACTGTCATCGCCTGCTGTATCAGCGCGCCCAATTCGCGAGGATCGCGAGCAGCAGCAACGCGACGATGTTGGTTATCTTGATCATCGGATTGACGGCCGGCCCGGCGGTGTCCTTGTAAGGATCGCCGACGGTGTCGCCTGTCACTGCCGCCTTGTGCGGTTCGGATCCCTTGCCGCCATGATGCCCTTCTTCGATGTACTTTTTGGCGTTGTCCCAGGCGCCGCCGCCTGAAGTCATCGAGATCGCGACAAAAATCCCGGTCACGATGGTGCCGAGCAACATTGCACCGAGAGCGCTGAAGGCTGCGGGACGCCCGGCGATAAGCGCAACGACGACCCATAATGCGATCGGCGCGACGACGGGCAGCAAGGACGGTACAATCATCTCGCGGATCGCCGCACGGGTCAGCATGTCGACAGCGAGCCCGTAATCGGGCTTTGCGCTACCCTGCATAATTCCGGGAATCTCACGAAACTGCCTGCGCACCTCGATGACGACCGCCGCGGCCGCTCTGCCGACCGCCGTCATCCCCATCGAGCCGAACAGATACGGGAGTAATCCGCCGATAAATAGCCCGATCACGACGTATGGATCTTGCAGATTGAAGTGCACATCGAGGGTCGGGAAGTAGTGCCTCAGATCCTCGGTATAGGCCGCGAAGAGCACGAGCGAGGCGAGGCCGGCGGAACCGATTGCATAACCTTTTGTCACCGCCTTCGTTGTGTTGCCGACGGCATCGAGCGCGTCGGTCGTGCGGCGCACTTCGCGCGGCAAGTCGGCCATCTCGGCGATCCCACCGGCATTGTCAGTGACCGGGCCGTACGCATCGAGAGCAACGATCATGCCGGCAAGCGCTAGCATCGTCGTCGCGGCGATCGCGATCCCGAAGAGGCCCGCAATCAAGTAGGACACGACAATCCCGACGCAGATTACGATGACCGGCAACGCGGTTGCCTCCATCGATACTGCGAGGCCCTGGATCACGTTTGTGCCGTGGCCGGTCGTCGAGCTCCGCGCAATGCTGCGCACTGGCCGATAATCCGTCCCGGTGTAGTATTCGGTAATCCACACGATAAAGCCGGTAACGCCGAGACCCACGACCGCGCATAGCCATAGTCCAAGCCCGGTCACCGACACGCTCGTGCTCATCGGTAATGGGTCCGCGAAGCCGAGAAGGAGGTAGATCAGCGCCGCGATAGCTGCGATCGATAAGATGCCGGTCGCGACGAGGCCCTTATAGAGCGCCTTCATGATGCCGTTGTCGGCGCCCAGCCGGACGAAGAACGTGCCGATGACCGAAGTTGCGATACAGACCGCGCCAATCGCCAGCGGCAGTACGAGGACTTTGTCGCGCAACGGCGGCGTGAAAAAAATATTTGCCAGCAGCATCGTCGCGACGATCGTCACGGCATAGGTTTCGAACAGATCCGCTGCCATGCCCGCGCAGTCACCGACGTTATCACCGACGTTGTCGGCGATGACGGCAGGGTTACGCGGATCGTCCTCGGGGATGCCCGCCTCGACCTTGCCGACGAGGTCGGCGCCGACATCGGCCCCTTTTGTGAAAATGCCGCCGCCGAGGCGCGCAAAGATCGATATTAGCGACGCGCCAAAGCTTAGCCCGACCATCGCCTCCAGCACGGGGCGGAGATCCTCTCCCGGCATCGTCTGGCGCAGGATGAAGTAATAGATGCCGACCCCGAGGATGCCGAGCCCGACCACCAGCAATCCGGTCACTGCGCCCGCTTTGAAGGCGATCGCCAACCCGGCTTTGAGGCCGCTGCGCGCCGCTTGCGCGGTTCGTACATTGGCGCGCACGGAGACGTTCATGCCGACATATCCGGCCGCCGCCGACAGCACCGCCCCAATGAGGTAACCAATCGCGACGCGCAGCCCCAATGTGATCCCGAGCACAATCAGAACAACAATCCCGACGATTGCGATTGCGCGGTACTGGCGGTTGAGATAGGCGCGCGCGCCAACTTGCACCGCGCCAGAAATTTCCTGCATCCGGGCAGTGCCGGCGTTGGCGGTCAGTACTTGACGGCTGATAAACCAGCCATAGGCCAACGCCAATACGCCGCAGCCGATTACCAGGAAGTATGCAGAAGACATCCA
>Ga0126381_100002757_pt1 | contig 19048 bp, 10 predicted proteins | sample PanSoiMetPlot_28_FD_96465 | JGI IMG/M metagenome (GOLD analysis project Ga0126381, IMG submission 96465) | Tropical forest soil microbial communities from Panama - MetaG Plot_28 | ecosystem: Environmental > Terrestrial > Soil > Tropical forest > Bulk soil | place: Panama | collected 2016-02-17
CTATTGCCATCTATCGAGGACGCACGTATCCCTGGAGAAAGAATCCCCGCAACCATGCCCGAGTGAGGCCCCGCCTTTTTCATGGCCAGATCATACAATTGGAACATGTGCTCAATCCTGAGCGAGATGCATGTATAGAGAAAGAGGAGGCAGAAAATCGCCGCAAACACGGAAACACCTCCCACCGTGAATTCCGAGAACAATCTGAGTTTGTCATTGGCTAACTCAAAATCCCGTATAAAAGGAGCGAAGAACGGTTCAAGCGACGCACTGAAGGGCATCCAGAATTTGTGCACTGTCGGCAAATAATTCCCGTTGGCGATGGCATTCAGCACGGCCCACCGCACCATCGTTGCCATAGGGACTACAACTTGCATTATTGACGCAACAAAAAGGGGAATGACGAAAGTACGCGCTAGCTTCGACCTGTTCAACAATGGCGCTACATCGGCCTCCCACTGCTCCTTGCCGATCACTCCCTTTGCCCGCTTGTAGAGACCCGTGGTCCTCCCATCGTTAAATCTTTTTGATGCGCTCCGCCTGACCGCTTCAAGCCTTCGGAAACAAGGTACGAAGCCTTTTTGTGCACGCAACTTATACCAGTGCACGCGGATTGGATACGAAAGCTTGTACAACTTCCAATAGATCCTTTGCCATAAGCAACGTGGTCTGCCCCGAGCGGGTTGTTTAGGTTCAGCACCATAGAGCAAACCGAACAGCACGTCCAGAACGCTCCCGACTCGATACAATATCCACGCGATGAGGAACGCTCGGAGCAAACCCGCAGGTTCGGAGTCGTTCTCAAGCATGAACAAACAAAGGAGTCCAAACACAAGTACCAGGCCCGGTATACGTTCAAGGGGCTTCTCCAAGATTTCCATTTTGGTTCCTCCGCTAGCAGGGAATCATGGGTGCTAACCGTGGGAATGACAGGTGGAAATCTTACAACGGGTTAAAATATCGGACACTAGCGGCTCAGGGTTCACGCCTTTGGACCTAAGTAACTAGGGGTAATCGCGAAGGCCGCCCTATCGCTCGCCAAATCGTTGCGCCGGCATCAAAAGGATTTCTTCCCACGTGACGTAAGTACTTCGGTTGAATGGCGGGCGGATTCGTCGCCCGCCGAAAGCTGCTCGCAGAAAATGTGAACCGTGCTTTGTCCGGGTTTCAAGAAGGAGAGTTTCGTCTTCATAAATATTGCACTTGAGTCTATGGTGCCACCGCATAGAGAGCGCACGCTCCGCATTGGGAGATTGCTATATCACACATGAGGCTCTTTGGCTTTGTTGCTCGCTGGGGGCGGAGACGCACCAACTTGGAGAATTCAGATCGGCAGAATCAATCAATTAGGAGAACTACTACAAAGAGGTTTTTGGGCACTTTGCGCAAAATCGATTGACGTCATTCATGATAAGGGAAGCACAAGAACCGCACTCTGAGGTTGCCGCTAAGGCTTGCACCATCCATTAAGCCACAAGGCGATCAGTGTTGTAGCCGAAGCCACAATTGCGCCCACCAGGGCCGACCAAAGCGGAATCAGCGATTTCCACCACTCGTTTGCCTGTATCTGGCGGTCATGCATCGTAATCGCGGTTTGAAGAAGAGCAGAGACAAATTCTGGTTCTAACTTCGAACTCTTTCCCTCCTCGGCATTAACAAATCGAGCCACTAACGAAAGCCCGAACTCGCTATTGGGGTCAACTCGGAACATTTCCCGATGTTCCCTGGCTAGGTCAAACCAGCCAGAGGCAGAAGTTGGAGGACCCTGAAGGGATTCTCGCATTCCCTTCTCTGTGCGCTTCGGGTGGAAGTCAAGAGCAAGCACTTGGATCAAGGCCAATACGTCCGCCAAACGTCCATGCTTCGTGTAAGGACCCGCATTCATCGCAGCCACGTCCTTGCCAGCTTGTACTCGCATACGCCGAATTCTTACAAACCGGTTCGTCCCAAGCTGAGCTCAATGAGAATCTAGTCTTCACTAACGACAAGCTGTTTGCAAAAACATTCCTGTCGCGAAAATTGTACGTGTTGTAGTATACGGCCACGTTTTGGCGCACAACCTTCGTAAGCTACGATCGAGGCTCACATGGCGATCGTGATCTACGGGGCTGGACGATCAGGCGCTCCGCTCGATGTTGAGACAGTAACCCTCCGAGGTAATTCGAGTATGGCTAAGAAAAAACACAGGTCGGCGATCCGAGTATCGAAATTGAAGCATGTTGACTTCGGGCGTTTTGATTTCGCACAGTTTCCGGAAACGAAACCTTTCCACCTTGACCTTGGCGATTTCCGAGGCGATACAATCCACGACGACAACATCCACAGTGACAGCCATCAGGATGGCCACAGCGACGCGGACCCTAATGTCCACCATGATGGTCATCAAGATGGACACACTGACACGGGCGACGGTTCGGTACGGCACGGCGACGCCGAATTTACCAACATCGATCTGGGAGAGATATTTGAGCAGATACAATCAGCAATCAATCAGATTGTCCGGCAACAGCAGAAAATCATTGCCATTACTCAAAAGCAGCTAAATACGCTGGCTGCAAAGGTCAGCGTCGAGCTCGAAAGAACTTCCAAGCGTGTGACAGTTCTGGAAGCCCGTACCTCAGCGCCTCGAGCAAAAGCCAAGGTCGGCCGCAAACGGAGTTCAAAGAGATGACAGTTGAGCTTCGTCCATTCGGGGTCGCGTGCAATCTTCGATGCGGGTATTGCTATCAAAACCCACAACGTGATTCAGGAAATGTCAGAGTATCGTATGACCTCGACCGAATGAAGAGATCCGTGATCGAAGAGGGTGGTCCATTCAGTCTCTTTGGCGGTGAACCCCTCTTAATGCCGCTCAAGGATCTCGAAGAACTCTGGGCTTGGGGTTTCGAACAATTTGGCCAGAATGCGGTCCAGACAAACGGAACGCTGATTACCGACAAGCATGTTGCGCTTTTCCGAAGATTTAACGTTCGTGTTGGTATTTCACTCGACGGTCCAGGCGAATTGAATGACGCACGTTGGCATGGCAGCTTAGAAAAAACTAGAACGTCGACAAAAAGAGCGCACGAAGCGCTAACACGTCTTTGCCGCGAAGGTGCTCCACCGAGTTTGATCGTAACACTTCACCGAAGCAACGCAACACGAGAACGACTTCCAATTTTGTATGACTGGGTGCGGAATCTTCAGTTAGTGGGTATCCGTTCTATCCGCCTGCACCTGCTGGAGGTTGAAGACGAGTTTGTGCAAAAATCGCATGCCCTCACGACCGAAGAAAATATAGGAGCTCTACTCGGTTTTTTGGCGCTTGAGAAGGAACTAAAGACTCTACGCTTCGATCTCTTCGCCGATATGCGAAAAATGTTGCTGGGCGATGATCGCCGGGTCGCTTGTGTTTGGACAAGCTGCGACCCATATACGACGCGGGCAGTTCGCGGAATCGAAGGTCACGGCCAGAGGAGCAATTGCGGACGTACCAATAAAGACGGGATTGACTTTGTGAAGTCAGACCAATCGAGTTTTGAGCGGTATCTCGCGCTATATCAGACACCACAGGAGAAAGGCGGGTGCTGCGGTTGCAAGTACTTTCTTATGTGCAAGGGGCAATGTCCTGGAACGGCAATTGAGGGTGATTGGCGAAACCGGACTGAGCATTGCGATGTCTGGAAGACGCTGTACCGTGTTTTGGAGGCAGAGCTCGTAAAGTCAGGAAGGCTTCCCCTTTCTCAAAGCTCTGATCGCTCGAGAATAGAGCGAGAGTTCGTGACCGCCTGGGAAACGGGTAGAAACCCATCGATGTTCCACATTGTGCACGCGACGAGGGTTTCCAAGAGCCGTCAAATACCGAGCAATGCGGAGAGAGCGGAGATGTTTTCAACGATCGAAGATCAGCTGTTGGAGTGGGAGCGCAGTGAGCCTTCCATCGGCATACCCTGATTGTTTGAGATTCAAGCTTCCCATTTTCACGCGGGTGTCGTGGGTGAGCGACCTGGCGCGCCAGGAATGGGAACCACGTTTGCAATCGATTGGCGTTACATGGTCATGGTTAGAATGGCTAGCGATCCTGTCTGGAATTCGGGAGTGTGCAGTCACCCGCATTTCGTAGAGTGCTTTCGATTCAGCAGCTGCTATTTGGCGACAAAGAGGCTTAAGTTGCCTAGTTTTAAGTTCAGCGGTTGACCATACGGGTGCGACCGACAGTATCGGCCACTTATCAAACCGCGATACCTCTCGGACCGTTGTCGTGGGAAAGCTACGAAACATTCAGAGGTTCAAGAAGGCGTGGCAAGCGAACAATGACGACACGATGGCCGCTATGTTGGGCTATCCCTCCTGCTGTAGCGAGTTTTTCAACGGCGTTCGGCTCAAGCAGAAATTGTTAGACCCGACTTGGTTTATCGCGCTGCGCACAAAAGGATCGATTAAGCGCGAGCGGATTGTTGAGGTCCGAGGGTCTCAATTAACCAGTGTGCTCTGGCGCTGGGTTGGTGTACGGTCCGTTTCACACCTCCCTTGCTGCTTTGACTGCCGTCCCACTTTGGAACTCGCTGAAAAATTTCGGCAACTTGGGATCCGAGTTGGTGCTCTTCGAGAAATGGAGTGGAATCGGGAGGTGCTCTCTTGGCCGGCGGAATGGACGGCTTTGCACGGTATTGCTGAAATTAAGACGCCCATACTGAGAATATCCACTCGAACGGACGCGACTGCGCACAAATATGTTGTCAGATGGCATGGGCAAGCTTATCCGCCAGGGGGGGCGAGAGGACTAAACTTTCCATTCCGATCGCCGGAGACCGCGCCGGGGTCTCCTAGATTGGTTCATCTAAGCGATACGAGCAATCAAGAAAAGGTCACGCAGCAATTATCGGATTGTTATTTTCGTGACAATGGTTTTTCCTCCTTAGCGACTCTCGAAAAATGCCACTCGCACATCGTCAAACTTGCAAAGAGGCATTTGAGTGGTCTTGAGGGAAACATTCTCGATCTGGGTTGTGGGAATGGACTCCTTTTGAAACGGGTTTGCGCCGGCGGTGGCAATCTCGTTCCCTATGGAGTAGACGTCAATGGCGAGTCGCTTGAACATGCTAGAGAATTAAATTTCGGACCGGCTAACTTTAGAAGGGCCAACATCTTCGATTCCGACATCTGGACGATTGGTTCTCGATACGTTCTCTCGTTCTTATCTCTTCAGCGCCTTCTAGAGGTCACCCGCAAGCAGTCGGACGACCTACTCGCTGCCATTCAAAAGCACTGCGATAAGTTGATCGTATATTGTTACCCGCAGAAGAGTGTTAGTGACATAGAAGATATGGCGAGCCGGCTGGGCTTGCAAGTGACTGATATCGAAGGAGGAATTGCGGGGTTGGCAGTATTGAAGCAAGTTGGCCAAGATTTACAGCATCGTGCCACTCGCCCAATTCGTAAGGAACAGATTGACTGGTCGCGTATGGCCGCGCCTCAACCAGACGGGTACGACACACAGATGGTGTTGCGGATGCGGGCAGACGTCACAAAAACTCGCGGAGCGGAGGCCAATCGGCCATTGACGGTAAGCAATGCATGCACGTTGTTTAACGGCAAAGTGATTGTCGTCAATCGTTCAAGTGGTGGACTGATCGGCGCTCATTTTGCGCCAGCTAGATGCGATCATCCGCACCTAATACAAGCAGCCAAGTACTTGGAGGCGTGGCCGGACGTGGCCCGGCAATTTCCTCAACTGGTTCACACGATTCAGCCTTGGAACGACACGAGTCGAAAGCCTGAGGAATGGCTATCATCGGTTGGTTCGTCCAGCCACTCACTTGAAGAAGAATTCGGAATCGTCATGGTTACAGTTGACAATCCAATTGGGCTCGCTACCGCCTTCGTTCACGAGATGGCACATCACAAACTGAGGGCTCTTGGTGTATCGATCCTAAGCGCCAGCCGGTTAATAACAAATCGTCCCGAAGAGCTGTACGTTAGCCCTATCAAAGGCCGAAAACGGCCATTCACGGCGCTGCTCCATGCTCAATATTCCTTTATCCACGTTGTTTCTCTCGAGGGAGCGTTGCAAAGGGGAAACTATCTATCCTCTGACGAGAAGGAAAGAGTGATCCCTCGATTTTCGTGGCATGTCGCGGCGATGGAGCGCGGCTATAAGCTGATCCAACGGCATGCCCGGGTCGACTATGAAGGGCGGATTTTCCTTGACTCCTTTATGAGTTGGTCAAGCGAGGTACTAAAGTCGGCTCGCGAGATTTTGGCCAGACGCTGATCGAAATACTCTATGACGCACAAATCACGAAAAGCTAGTTCCCGAGGGACTCCTCGCCAGGTAGCTCTACGGCTCCAAAGTGAGGCTCTCGCAGCATTATTGAATAAAGTCCCTAATTTCGACTTAGCATGTGTCGGAACCAGTCTTCGAGGGATGGGGGCGTTCACTTTTGAGAGCCTCGCTTGCCTGATCGCTGCCGACGTCGTCTATTACTACCCTCCGTCGATTGGACATTTCAATTTCATGAAGCAACTTAACGGCAATTTGGTGAACTTAAATGAAACTATCTACGTCAAGGGTAGCGAGTTTGAGGTCGCATATGATGCCATAGTCGCTGAGGTCATGCATGCAGTAAGAGCCGGAAAGAAAGTTGCATATGCAGTGCAGGGGAGCCCGGCATTCCACTGTGGAACGGCGGTTCGGCTGCATCGTATGGCTAGTCGCGAAGGTTTTTCCTCCATTTTGATCTCCGGAGTGTCTTCGTTCGAACTGTTGAGCGCTGAACTGTCAAAGCGTTGCGACTTGACGAATGTTCAGATCTTGAGCGCAATTCAGGTTGCCGACGGGGCGCTGTCGATCAACGCGCATGTTGCCTGCCTTCTGTTTGATCTTGGAAGGTATGCTCTGCCAGCGGTGAGAGAGGCCCCAGGCACGCTAGTGCGTGCCAAACTCTCTGCTTTAGCGGACCGCTTACGAGCCATCTATCCGCGAAACCACAGAGTCTCCCTTATCTATGTTACGAGCGTCGGGGACTATCACTCTTCTATTACGAACTTGATTGACTTTGAATCGGCCCTCTCGAGATTCGGAAGTGGCCTTACTATTTTCTTGCCGGCGGTTCGGGGGCGCCATGAGAATTCCACTGCACCGAAACAAAAAAGGCTGGGCGCACTTCCGCGATAACATTTGGATCATCATCTGGATCTGGTGTTGCAAGGAATTTGAATCGCGTGTCTCCATGGCGCAGAAAGACGGATCGTATGGATCAGTGTCTAGCGTAACGCCGATGTTTTGACGGTGACCACCATGTTCTTTCGCAGACCTGTTTTGTCCTGATTATCGTGCGGTCATGGACGTCATTATTCCGGGCGCAGCAGAAGCAACCGAAAGAAATGGTTTTCGCACGGCCGGTGCCGGTTCCGGACTTTAGCGGAAAGACGCTAGGCACAGGGTTCTTCGCGAGTTCCGTAGGCACCGCCAATAGAGTGAATTCTCAAAGGTTTACCCTTGTTGATCACGTTCGCCGGGACGTTCAGTTAGCTTCACAGGCCGCGACATCCGACAATTTTGCGTGCTAAATCCGACCGAGAACCGCTGAATTTCTGGGCAAAATCAGAGATGCCAGCCTCGGGTGGCCACGCTACGATTTGAGGACATACATGTCCACACGACCGTCGTATGTTGGAACGAACAGTTTGCCGTCTGCAACCACAGGAGTGCAGAATTTGCTGTGTGTGTAATTCACACCCGCTTTTCGGCTATCCCACAGCAACTTTAATCGGGGAGTGAACGGATCGATAGGTGTGGGATCAAGATTTGTGGCGTCATAGGCGCGAGCAATGCCGGGCACAGGATCATGATTGGCATCTCCGTCGATGGGAGCGAGAGCCCAAACAATTCCGCTGTCCGGTTTTTGCCCATTGGAGGAAAGGGCCAACATGCCGCCGGGCATTCCACCAATCCCATTGGCGCTGGCGGCGAGCGCGGCGGAGGCGACTTCCGCACCTTTCCCGACAAATGTTAACACTCCGGTCGCGGGATTCAGTTTCCACGCTCGCAACGATTCGTTCTCTCCCCAAGTGAAAAGCATTGGCCCATCCGAACCGTTCCAATAGACCGGTGAGCCGTGAAGATGGTGGGTTTTGTTCGGATTGAGACCCGTGCCCAGTTGGAAATCGATGTTCGGCACAGTGTTGGGCAAACCCATGCCATTGTAAGTGACGTAGATGGGCGGGGATTTCAGTACTCGGAAATCTGCGATCGTCTTGCCGAGTTGATGTCGGTCGAGAATGTACAACAGGCCATCCTTGCCACCACCCAAAATGAGATTGTTATCGGGAGGCAGAACCGGGGCTGCGGAGCCGAGATCCTGATCGCGGTAATCGTAATTATTATCGGTCTTGCGCTCCGAGTCTCGAAACGGGATGAACCAGTCATCGAGAGTTAGAGAGCCCTGGCCCGGTGCGTTTCGCTGATACTTGAGACGAATGATAGCTTCCGCGAAATCGGTTTTTCCGTTGAAATCCTGGATGACGTTCTTGTGATCCAGGCGATAGCCGCCGTTGGCGGTGATAGCGTAGACGTTCCCTTGCTCGTCGGCAGCGGGGCCCTGCGACGCGTGCCACATCCCGCCTCCGAAAGTACTCGGAGTGGAGACCCAGGCTGCGGATTGTTGGAACGAGTCGATATCAACGGCGATCATCCAGCCATGAGGAGCGCCCGGGGCCTCGCCGCCCGTCGTGGCAATGAACAACGTCTTCTGCTTGCCTCGCAGTGGCACCAGGAGAAGCGCGGCTCTTTGTTTCTGGGTGGGCTGAAGGGCGACTGATTTTCCCTGATGTCCGACCGCCGGGGCGCCGCTTGGGTCTTTCAGTTGGGCTTCGAGACGCAAGGGTTCTCCTACCGGTAACATTTTGTTGATGTCGATCTGATGAGCGAACATCCCGACCTTTCCGTTGGCATCAACGCGCCAGTTCACAAAATACATTCGGTTGCGATCAAGATCGATCACCGGAGTACTTAGAATTCCCCACAGGATGTTGATGCCCCAAGTATCGATGACTGTGGAGGTGGAGCGTGGACCTTTTGGGTCGTGAGCCGGACGAAGCGGATTGCCCAGCATGGGTGTGTGCCAGACTCCGTTTCCATTTACATCAAAGGCCCAGATGAAATTTCCCATCGAGGCAACAAAGAGAACGTCATGCTCTTTCCCATCTGGCATCTCAATGTTGGGGACATATAGAGGTTGAGCTTCGATGCGCGGATCATCTTTTAGAGTGCCGTCGGTAAGGTTAAAGCTTCGCGCGAGGATGAGGCCCTTGCTGCCCACCAGAACCGGAGTGAATGAGGTTTCGCTAAGGTTGGCCCCGGTCCTTCCGTTGTCGTAGGAACGGGTCAAAACTGCGGTAGCCATGTCGTCCTCCTAATGAGCAAGCGTTTTTCGAAACCGGCACCAGCTCGCAAATCTGGACGAGTTTCTTAGTGGAACAGCAGAGAAACGACGATCGCTAGAACCGCACAGGTTAGAAATGTGCGTCGTTTGGGGAATTCCTGTCCAATGATCTGCGCCAGTATAAATCCAGACCAAGCTAGAAATCCGCTGCTCAGTCCTGCGATCCACGGGGATGGGACGGCATGGCCGCCAAGCAGTCCGGCGAGAAAATTGTCGAGAGCCAGCATAACCGGGACGCCAAAAAGCCATTTGGTCTTGCCACCTAATATCAGTAGGAGCGCTGTGAGAGCGGTGAGCAAAGTGGAAGAGAGCCATAAGCTTGGCCCTCGCTCTGCAACGCCCTCAAGAGCGGGATGAAGCGAGACCCCGGCGAGAGTTCCGATAAAATCACAGGCCGCGAACGCCAAGATGAATTTTCGTGTTGCGGATTGCGAAGGAGACCGTAGGCCAATCGCCAGGGAGGCAAGGAGACTGTCGATGGAGCAAAAAAGAACAGATGCCATGCTCATATTCCTTTCGGGCAGCCGTCACAGAGTCTGCGGTGCCACGTAATTGGCAGATACCTTGTACTTAGGCGTTTTGTTTCCTGTCGGGGTATTTGTCGCTAAGACAGAAATCGAATGAAACCCCTTGCTCGGTGCTTTCACCTGGACGGAAGAGCCGTTTGCGTCAGCGCGGTTGAAGTTCTTCGAAAGGAGATTCCTGCCGTCTGGGGAAGCGATCTCGAGCTGAATCGTTGTGGCGTTAGTCCAATCGGTGGCATCAAAAGAAAGGCGCGTTTCGAGCATTGTGTTCGCTTCAACGAAAACTCGCGAGACCAATACGCGTTGATTTTCGACCGCGGGTTTGAGGTCGAGATCGGCGGCACCTTCGTAGTCCTGGGTAGTCCGGCGTGGTGCGGGCGAGAAAGGTTTGAGTTGCGTCGGCGGTGCGTAACAGACGTAGCCTTTTCCGTTATCGTTCCTCGGAATTGTGATGCTCACCTGGGAATTGCCTTGCGCCGAAACCCCCACTCCATGACCGGTGAATTCTTGGAGATGTGTATTGGGAGCGAAACCGGTTTGTACGGTAATTGACCGGCTCGCGTTTGAATCCTTATTGAGGCCGACAAGCAAGTGTCGACCGCCCTGGCGCTCGAAGGCAAAAACCCCGCCATCCTTCCAGCGTTGCACGGTTGGCCCAGCGGCCAGTTGTTCGTGAATCTGGATGAGTCGATCGATTTGGGGCTTCAAACCGAAGCAATTGTTGTCGCTGCTATAATCGCGATAAAAAACCGCGGGATACCCCTCGGACGTGAGGATGTATGCGTAGGCGAGGAGCTTGTTTCTGATGATGGGGCCGCCAATGCCGCCGCGATCGGTGTCGTGGTTCTCGACGAAGGTAACAGCCCCGAGAGGATCCGCGCCCACGAGACCGGCGTGATCAAGGCTGGACATATCGAAACTATCGGGGTTGTTGCACATGTTCTTCAAGGTAAAGTGCAGTGGAAAATCGAAGGCGGCCGACCGATGCTCGACGGCATTGGCCCAATTCTCAATCAGCTGGATGTCGCCGTCAGCAAATTCAGCGACGCAGAACTTGTTGCGCATGGAGCCGTTCCCGAGGAGCGCCTGGACGAAAATCGTGGATACTCCCTTGGCGTCGTCCAGACGATACCCTTGCAAATCGAGCGCGCGAGTGAGCCAATCGGCGGCATCCAGCAGGCCGTTCCTGCAGTGGTTTTTGGGGATTCCATTGATCGGAGCGAGATCGCGGCCAAACTGAAATTGGTCGCTGAATACGCCGGGATCTTCCGGAACGTGCGGATGGAAGTCACCAGGCCCTTTCGCGAAACGCCCCAGTTTGTCGGTTCCGAAGGCATTCGTATACTCGAAATTGAAGTCGCCGTCATCGCCGTCCCGCTGATTTTCGACCAAGTCAATGTAGACGTCGATGCCATTGGCATGCATCATCGCGGCGCAACGCTGCAGTTCTTCCCGCGGGCCATAGCGAGTGGGAACGGTGCCTTTTTGATTCTTGGAGCCCAGATCGTAGTCATCGAAAAGGTCGTAGCCGCTCGAGAAGGAACCGGAACTGCCTTTCTGAGGCGGTGGCAACCATATAGCCGTGAAACCGGCTTTACCGAGCATTTGAGCTTGGTCGGCCAGGTGCTGCCACCAAAAGGGAATTTCGTTGTTGCCATCGAGAGGCGAGGGAACACCGGAAATGCGGCCCGGCGCGAAGAAGAAACCCTGCAACAACACTCCCATGGGGAATCGACTCCTCTACTTAAAATTGCTGATGGTTAGGGAGTAGTGCCTACGAAGCAGCGGGGATTGCCATAACATCCGCTTTTTTGCCGAGCGCAAAATTCACAAAGTCCTTGAGCGCGTAGGGCGTTTGTGCGGGCTTCCAGTTGGGTTGCGAGCTAACTAGCGAGTGATTGTCTCCAAACATCAGGCCGAGGAAAACCTCGGCGACGATGCGCCCGCCGACGGCACCGAGTTGTGGAGTGGTTAACGAAACATTTTCCTTCACAGGAATCTTGACCGATGCTTGCTTGTGCATGGCTTCGGCGAGCACATAGGTCCAAAGCGGGCAGTTGTTTGTGAATATCGGGTCGACCTCGTCGATCGTGCGGACCGGCGGATCCTCAGGATCTTGTTGGTCGACGCCTTTGCCGATCAAAATCTGTTTGTCATCCAAAGGCTTGAGGCCCATAGCCTCGGCGACGTGTTGCGCGGAAGGCAGCCCCAGGCGCCACCCCCGTTCGAGGTTGCGCTGCGCCAAGGACGGCGGAGGAGTCGAGACGACCGCGGGAATCGGAAGATTCGAAAGCGGATCGACAAGAGAAGTGTCAAGGCGATAGGCAAATTGCAGACGTTTTTTCTTGGCATCGTCGTCGCCGTCGTAAGCGCGAACATCGATGTCGATAAATCGCCCCCAGTCGATGGCTCGGTCCGAAGGTATTTCTCGGAATCCCTGAAGATCGTCCTTAAAGTCCTTGCTGGCCTCGGACGTCATGAAAATCGGCAACAGATTCAACTTTCCGTCGTTTATGCGATAGCCCGGGCGAATCATGGAATGCCCCAGGCGATAGCAGGCGACGGAGAACTCGATGGGCATAAACGGTTCATTTTTCCAGTGAAAAAGCTTCAATTTCTTTTGCTCAAATTGACCCTTCTCGTCCTTCAGAGCCGCCAAGACGTCGGCCTGGATGATGCGCGGCAGAAAATCGTTGAGGATGACGTATTGGTAGTGGAAGCGTACTAATCGTTGGATTTGCTCGAAAGTCTTCCCCGGATTGGCTTTGACGGTCTGGTTATGAAAACGATGGAACAGTCCCTGTAGTTGAGAAACGATCATATTTTCGTCATTACGCGGGTCGCCGATCAACGCACGTGCGGGAGTCGCAGAATTTCGCGGCAGGTCGGTTGCGTTGGGAGCGCCCCCGGTAAGCGGTTTACCCAACAAGAAGGACATTCCAGTGCTGTCATACATATAGGGTTGGTCGTCCGGACCGCGACCATAGATGTTATCGAGGTCGAACGCCGGGGTACGGAAGTCGGTGAGAGCGTCCGGATCATCCCGCATTTGCAAACTGCTGGCGGGATCGAAGGTTAGGTCGTGGTCGATGAATTGACCAAGATAGGTATACAACGCAGGAATTCCGCTCTCTTCAGGATCCTTGCCATCGGTCGGCGGATCAAATTTCGCCGTCATCGCTTTAGCGAGTTTTGTCAGATTGTTTACGTTGTCGGTATCGGTCGCGCCGAAGGTGGCCGGCGGTAGCGATCGAAAAAGGCGGCCAAATCGGCCCTGAAATAGGGGAGAGCGGCCGGTTGCCATCAATCCACGGATGGGAGTGCTGTGCCGTTGGGACATGTCGAGACCTCCAGTGCGGATTCGTACGCGAGAAGCACGTCGGGCGGGATAATCAAGGCGGCGCGGGCAAATCAACTAGAAAGGGAATACCTGCCGTCACCGCGAATAGGCTGGAAGCTTACTGAATACCCATTACTTGTCAAGTGAAAAAACCATTATCTGCGTTTCGTGTGGATTCATGCATCCGTTGGGTACAACTCTAGAGCGCCTCAGCCGCTGCTTCGCCGGTTTCGATGCCACCTTCCATGAATCCCTGCCATTGCTCCGACAAGTGGTAGCCAGCGAAAGAAACCCGCGGGTGGGGACGAGCAAGAGCGGGTCGAACGCTGAACCACTGCCCGGGCCGGTAAAACGCATACGCGCCTCCGATGCGATCATCTCGCTGCCAAGCTTTGCGTTTTAAGAAATTTCAGAAACAGCCTTTGTGCCCGAAGCGGTCGCCAGGTCTTCGGACAGCCACTTGGCCAACTTCCCGCCAGCCTGATCCGCCAAATCGTCGGCCTTATCTCCGACCGCATACCTACAGATGATGCTTTCCGGACCGCGCGGTCGGAAAGTACTCTCAGAACAAAAGTCAGGGGTTCGCGAACAGCGAGAATCCGTCAATATGGAAATAAGGGCCTAGGTGGGTTCGCGCGATAGAAATATCCTGTGAGCATTCCCTCCGATGGGCTAAATCTCTGACGATCCATGGCAGCCAGAAGAGCGTCAACCTTGGTTCGAGCCGGGCCGAAAGAACAGACAGGATCTGTGCAGCCCAGCCGCATCGCCCCTCAGCAGCAAGGACTGGCACCGACAGCCTCCGAAATCAATTTGTCACCGCTCGCAAGATTTACATGGTTCCTGCATCCATTCTTCGCCGCGAAACCGTTGGAAGGCTGCTGACGCCTCCCAGATTTTGCGGAGGGATCTGTTACTCGAGAATTGATTAGTCAACTACTCATCTCGCGAGGGTTTTAGAGCGCTCTATTCTGGATGGAATCAGAATGTATTGACAATGTCCTTACGCAGTCGTATACAAGCGGCCTCTTTGGAAGTTTCTTTTCGCCCCCGAAGAATGTCGAACTGCGAAGTGGAGTCGTGGCCATGAGGAATAACACCACGCTTCTGCTGACTGTATTCTTAGTGATGTCGGCCGTAACTGGCGGCGGATGGTCCCAGGTAGGCGCGGCTCGACTGGGTACCGCTTCGAAAGGCAAAGAGCGCAATGCGAATGCGGTGAGTGACCCGTTGCGTTTTCCTGTGTGTGCCGTCGACGATGAATCCGATCCCGAGGAACTCTGCGCAAAATGTCCGCTATTTTGCCCGGCCAAAGGGCTGGTCGATACCATTGAGTCGAATTTCTCCAAATCCTCGGTGAAGGGGCTTCCATCGCAAGTCGAAGAAACCGTTTGGGGAGTACCTAAGAGCGAAATTCGGAACATTGACTTCATGATTGCCTCTTTGCCGGACCCGACCCACACGCATCTCAGCCTGGAATTCGATCGAAGCGTAGAAGCCATCCAAAAAGGCGCACAAGCGAGTGGACAAAATTACCTTTTTTCGCGTGCCTGGATGCCTTGGGAATCCGAGACAGCCGAGGAATCATCGGACTTTCGCTTGAAGGAAGAATCCCAGTTTCTACAGGATAAGAAGGAAGATTTGCCTGGATTACTCGTTTTTCGCCAGGAAACAACGCCGCAGAACGTCACTGCCGAAGCCAGGCGAGCCGCGCATTCTGAAGCGGACAAGAGCGGCGTGGCTGGCCGGCCTGGTTGTAGTATGGGAAGCCACTTTTTATTTGTCTTGGTCGTCGGAGAAACTCCGACCGGCGGGGTTCGCCGAACGCAATTCCAGCAAGCGCTAAAGATCATCCATAGTGTCAACCAGAAGCAACCCCGCGATGCCTGTTACCCAAAAGCCAATGACCTACGCATTCTGGGCACGACCTTTTCGGGTTCGCTCGACTCGCTCCGACACCTTCTGTTCAGCAGTGATCTGTCGGAGTTCTCTCATGTGGACATTGAAAGCGGTACGGTAACCGACGCGAGGAGCATTGAGAAATTTCGCGAGGATATCGCCCGCCTCAAAGGCTCAAATGTGCGATTTGTCACCATGCAGCAAAGTGGCGACTACAGCGTGGCGCGCCTGAAAGGCTATCTGGGTGCCCGTGGGTATCAGGAATCGGAGATCGCGAGCCTGTCAGAGGATGAAACCGCGTTGGGCCGCAACTTCGGACGAAGCGTCCTGAATGCCCATCAAATGTTCCAGACGCCCGGGTCGCCCTCCAATCTAGTGTCTCCAAAGTTCTATTTCCCTCGGGATATATCCGAGCTGCGCGCTTCCTACCAAAAAGAACTGCGCGACCAGGCGAAGTCCGCCGACAACAAGCAAACACCGCGATCGTCGCTGCCTTTAAACCTGGATGTCACGGGAAGCGACGATGATAGTGTGCCGACATACGCCCCTTTGCAGACGCCGCTGTCCCAAGAATCGGTCATGAAAGGCATTGTCGCGAACTTGCGCAAGCACCACGCCAAGGTGGTGATCGTAAATGCGACCAATGTGCTCGATGCTTTATTCCTGTGTCAATATCTCCGCGTGGCTTATCCCGAGGGTAGGTTGGTGGTCTTTGGAGCAGATCTGTTGTTTCAACAGGATCCGAGCGACGCGAAGCTGGATGGAATCCTCGCCGTAACGATCTATCCGCTTGTGCCTGGAATCGATGATGCCATCGGACATCCCGAAGATCATGTGGATCAAGTGATGTCCGACAGTTTTTCGGTCGGAGTTTTCAATGCGACGGTCTCGTCACTGTCGGGAGCACCGTGGGGCGACAAAGAGGTTGGGAAGCTGATATTACAGCCGCCTCCAGGCGGGGATTATGCCTCGTATGGATGGCCTCAGATCGACGATAAGCTGGATATCGCCACGAACCCGGGGCGGCCAGCCCTGTGGCTGGTCGAAGTCGGTCATGGGGGTTTCTGGCCCATCGCCCTTCTCGATGAATCCAGCCTCCGGGACAAGAACCCTGGACCTCCGAGTCAGCTCTCGCGGAGAGAAAAACCGCCAAATACTCCGTTTGATCGAGAAAAAGCTCCCTTCCAAATCAATTTTGGGATGGCTTGGCGGGTGATGTGGTGTGTTTTCGCCGTGTTTTTCTGGAGTTACCTTCACCTGCTTGCCGTGCCGCCAGCCTTTCCGCGGTCCGAATTGGGAGTTACGTTTTCCTTGCCGGGCGACCGAACCGGGAACGGGTTCCTGTTTGTCGCCGGACTCCTATTGCTCGGCGTTCAGGTCTGCTTTTTGTACCCGTGGATTTACCGGTTGTCTCCGGTCGAGGACCAAAGATGGCTGTGGTGGATGTTGCCGGCCGTGAGTGTGGCGGCCCTGGTTGTTTCCGCCTACCGAGGTTTTGCGTGCCGGCAAGGAACCCGGCTGGGCTGGGTCCTAGTCGGTTTTGCAGGTGTCGTACTGCTTGCGAGCGTCACTTTTCTTTTATTGGGGGTGAGGGTTTCCGCCGCGACGTTATTTTTTGCACGAAGGTTCACGCACCTGGAATCGGGAATATCTCCCGCCACGCCGGTTTTCTTGCTTTTCGCCGGGTTCCTGTGGTGCTGCTGGTATGGTATGGACGGAGTCCAAATCAACCGGCCCGGTGTGAGGCTGTTGCCTCCGGATAGAGTATTCAGTAAGGAGGAGATACCGGATCTACGGGACCGTTACAAGCTTCTGGTCCTGACGCAGGAAGCCAATCGAAGACTCTTCGACATCTTGCATCCGTTTTGCGGCCAAATCTGGGCTTACATCCCCGCAGGATTTGCGGTGTTGGCGACATTCCTCCTTTTCGGCGGACATTCACCGCTCGAAGTGGTTGAAATTACCGGTTACCGCTTCATCATCACCTGCCTGGCGGGCCTTGCTGCGTTTCTGATGGTGTTCTTGTGTACGCGAGTGATCTTGGTCTGGCTGGAGTGCAAGGATCTTTTGAGACGGCTTGAAAACGTGAAATTGCGCCGATCGTTTGGCTTGCAGAAAGATTTTCGGTGGGGCACGCTCTGGCGCATGGCATCGGACGCCGGGGTCATCAGTTTTTATCAGCGAGTGAATCGGGAGATGGAGTGTCTTGACGATTTTCTAAAATTCGAAGAACAATACTACAACCGGGTGACTCACGAAGAAAGCGAAACCAGACGGAAAACGGATGCTAGCGAAGCGCAAGGCCTTTACTACCGAGTGGTCGGAAGAACTTATGGCGTGAAGGAAAGCCTGAGGGTCTTAATCGCCAGGCACGCGAGCGAAAAGCCGGATACGCTCGCTGGTCGAATGGCTAAGGCGCAAGAAGTAAACGATTTGAACTTGCAGTTTCAGATTCAACTGAGCGAGGCCATTGGCCGTATTCTTCTCCTGCTCAGCAAAGAATGGTCACTCGAACCAACTGCGTGCTCCGATGGCGAGAAGGAAGCGCCGGAAAATGCGGGCGACGATCCGAAGGACAAGACCACAAAAAGTGATGGGCAGCCAGCAGAAAAGCCTTCTAATCGCCCCGAAGTGGCGTGTGCGGAGCGCTGTGCATGCTTGTATTTCTTGAATTTAATCCTGATCGTTTTGCGACGCATCCGGTCTTTGGTATTCGCCATTTCGGGATTGTTCGTTTTCATCGTGTTGGCATTGAGTTCCTACCCCTTTGAGCCTTACATGCAATTGCGCACGGGCGCGATCGTGCTATTTCTGGGAGCACTAGCGTGCATCGGATACGTTTACGGGCAGATTTACCGCAACAAGATTCTGAGCCGAGTTACTTCGACATCCGAGGATGAACTCGGTTGGGATTTCTGGGTCAAAATGGCGGGATTTGTCGCCGTGCCGGTCTTAAGCCTGCTCGCGGCTCAATTTCCAGCACTGAACCATGTTCTATTTTCATGGGTGCAACCAGCATTGGAGTCCGTTCGCTAAAGTCGTTCAAGAATTGCGAAGCGCTGTCGAAATACGAAGCAGCTTCCGCTGCAGTGGTTCTGCGACGCCCGTCCTCGAACTATTGATGTAATCGATTCCGTACCGTGGCGGCATGCGCCACCGGAGGGACAGAGGGGCTGGCGTTCTCGGTCGGTTCGAGCCGCCAAATAGATAAATCCCGGAGGGTTGCAGTCCTTTTTTACCAGCTCTTGGGGTCGGGTAGGCGAAGGGGCTTCGATATCGAGGGTATCGAAGGCGACGATACGCTTGGGCACATGCGCCTCTCGAGGTGTTCCTGTTTGGGATCCAGGGGCGGTTCTGCTCTCGCCGACAGCTTCCGATCCGGCGCTCCGCCACCCCGTTCTGCCATGGACTTTCGGACGAGGTTTGCATCGCCTCAATCCCGAGGGATCGCACTGCAGCGGGAACCTCCAATCCGTACTTCCGGTCCCGGTCGAAGATCAGGAACCGCGGAGCGAAACCAAACGGAAAAGCCTCCCGCACCTGCCGCACAACCCACAGGGTCGTTGGATGCTTTGTGACGTTGCAGTGCAGGATGCGCCTCCGCTCATGAGCGATCACGAAAAAGCAGTACAGCACGCCAAACCTGACGGTGGGAACCGTGAAGAAATCCATCGCGGCAACCGCTTCCTGATGGTTGCGCAGAAAAGTCCGCCAGCAGTTAGCGATGCAATAACGACATATGCCCCGACCGCAGCTCGCATTTCTTCGAGGCCTGGCGCCTAAAATGGCCGCCTCACTGTGGCTTGCTTCGCGAGCGGCAAGCCAGTGATGGCACGCAGCAGAGAAAGAAAGAGTCGGCA
>Ga0126381_100002758_pt1 | contig 19042 bp, 13 predicted proteins | sample PanSoiMetPlot_28_FD_96465 | JGI IMG/M metagenome (GOLD analysis project Ga0126381, IMG submission 96465) | Tropical forest soil microbial communities from Panama - MetaG Plot_28 | ecosystem: Environmental > Terrestrial > Soil > Tropical forest > Bulk soil | place: Panama | collected 2016-02-17
GCCGGCCAGTTCGTCACGAGCCGCGTGACATTTCCTCGCAACCAATTTCCTCGCAACCAATTTCCTCCGGATTCGCTGACGTTCCGTCCTGGAACAGACGCGTTGGGCGAGCTTCTAGCTCACTAGACCGACGGTGTTCTCCCGCCGAGGCTAGGGATCGCCTCTGTCGTTCGTCACCCACCAATTGGAGGAATTCGACGGTTCCGGAAGGTTACGATGCCGACCTTGATGCTCTATGCCATAAGGCAGGTCGGCGTCATGAAAACTGGTGCCAGATCTGGCCCGCGGACCTCACGCCGGGGGCGCAGACAGCACCCGAAATAAGGCGATGGCGGGAATTTCCGGCCCGGCGAAGCCGGGCCGCCTGCACGATTAAAAGGGCGCGTGCAAACGGTGGTGATCAGCGGCTCGCGGTCCGCCTCCAGCTCCAGTTCGCCCGATGTCAGGTGCTGATCGAAGAGGCACCGGGGCAGCCCGAGGAGGGAGCTCGGGCACGCTGCCGCGCACTCAGCCAGCTGAGCGAGAGGTCAGAGGCGGACCGTCAGGCCGCCGGTGGCGGTCCCGGACCGTCCGGCTGTGCGGCTGTTCCGGTGCTGGGCCAGCCGGCCGAGCGTAGACCAAGCGTACGACCACTGTGCGGCGTCTCGACGGGCGGCCGGCGCGCCGGCTGCCTCCAGATCCATGTGGCGCTGAGCCCGAAGTTGAATACTCCAGAGAACGCCAGAGCTACCAGATTCGCGAGGAGGTACTCAACCTTCAGGAACACGACCAGCAGCCAGACGCTCAACGCCACCTGACCGAGGCCGACGCCCGCCACGAAATTGAACTTGGCGAATCGCATCCACGACACCCCGATTCCCCGAAACGTCCAGGTATCGTTCAGCAGGTAGTTGGCGATAATCGCCACCTCGGACGAGAGGGCCGCCGCCAGCGGCAGAGGGAGATGGACCAGGCCGTACGTGATCGACAGCGCGGCGCTGTTGACGACGCAGCCGCTGGCGCCAACGATCAGGAACCGGACCAGGACCGGATTGGCCAGCCGGTGCCATGCGTCTGCTCCGGCCCTTATTAGTAGGTCCACCTTCACGGGCACCGGGCTGACGCCGTGCGCTGCAGCCGGTGTTCCGCCATGACTCGAGACTAGGGGCGCGAGCGCGGACGATCGACCGCAGCTCGGCAGGCAGACCGCTCTGGAGAATGCGCCGGGAGCGATCGTGCCGGTGCCACTTCACTCCACGCCGGCAAACGACCTGGCCAGAGACTCCACCACATCGGCCACTATCGTGAGGACCGCCATCTCGTCCTCGGTGAAGGGTCGAGACCTCGAAGCGAAGGCTCCGACGACGCCGAGCGGTCTCTGCGGCAGACGGACAGGCAAAAGCACGGCCGAACCCCGCCGGGTGCCGGGCACCAGGATGCCGCGCTCGGTTCGAGAAAGCATTCGAACGCTGCTGATGACGTACGGGCCTACTCCGGTGAGAGCGTGGCTCAGTTGCGTACAAAACTTCAGCGGCAGTGTCGTCTCGCCCAGCATCGCCTCCGGCCAGCCGACGGCCGCCCGCAGAACGAGTGAGTCCCCGTCGGGAAGGAGCTCCAGAAACGCCACGTGGTCGAGCGCGAGGGTCTCGGCGATGTAGCGGACAGCCCAGTCAACGATCGCCCGCTCGGGCTCCTCCCGTGTACCCTCGATGATCCCCGGGTCCGCCCGCGAGCTGCGCCTGGTTTCCATGACTCAGCTGCGTCAGGACGTGGTCGTGTCGACGGTGAACGCCATCACGCCCGAGCCAGTCGGCACGAACACCTTGCCGAGCGCCGCGGTCGGCGTCGCGAAGTGGTTTCCCGACCCGACGTCGTATTTGAAGATCGACCTTCCCGAGACGGCGTCGTTTGCATGTAGGACATGACAGCGGTCAAGCCACCAGACGGTGCGCCCCGACACGATCGGCGGCTCGGCGTCACACGAGCCCGCCGCGTGCCGCCAGCCGCCCTGACCCGGCAGGAGCATCGATGTGCGGACCGGGTCCAGGCGCAGGCCGAAAAGACCGCCCTGGCAGCCTACGAAGACGAACTCGCCGTCGAAGGCGACGCTGCCCCGGCATTCGCCGGCGTGGAGGTCCGCCGAGTACGGAGCGGGTGCCTGGCCCCCGAGCGACCACTCCTTGAGCAGGTACACCCAACCGGCCTTGCCACTCTGGAAGACGAGACCGGTGCTGCCAAGCGGCGTCGGCACCATCGCGCCGATGTCGTTGTCGTAGCAGTCGAGCTGCCGCCAGTTGGGTGGCGTCCAGGTGTCGACCGGCTTTGCCGGCAGGCTTAGCGACAGTCGCATCACCGTGTCCTGCAGCTCGTACCGAGCGCCGCAGAACGAGCCCCTGTACAGGGCGTTGCCGCTTGCGGCCAGGAGATCACCGCTGCTTCCGACGGCCAGCCCGCCGGGTGCCCAGAAGCCGCCACCCGTCACGTCCCCGTTTGTGTCGCGGAAGCTGATCAGCCCGCTTCCGTCGCTGGCCTGCACGGACGTGATGATCCCGTGGAAGTCGCCGCAGTCACCGGGCCGGCCGCCGAATGGGATGTAGACGCGCCCAGATGTGAGGGTCAGCGCGCCGCGCTGGTTGTATCCGTCGATGCTGGCACCGGGGCCGTCAACCCTGACGTGGTAGGCGACGGATCGCGTGCGAAGGTCGACTGCGAACAGCCATGTCTGGTAGCGGGGATTGCCCCTCACCGTGTCGACCACGCCCACCGTATAGAGCCTCGAGGTGGCTGGGTCGATCACGGGCGTGCTGGTTATGCCGAGCGGGACAATGGCCGTGCAGTGGATGATGGGAGCCACTGCAGGCTGTGCCAGGTGCAGGCGCCAGTCGACGCGTCCCGTGGAGGCGGAGAGCGCGTACAGGGTGTCGCCCTCGGTCACCACGAACACCTGACCCTGGAAGACCAGCGGCTCTGCGTACACTGGCGCGTCGAGGTCGTCTCGGGCCCACGCCCGGACCGGCGAGCGCGCACTCGGGCCGGCGGGGTTGTACCCGGAGCGGCTGTTGTCGAGATGGTATGTGGTCCACCGCTCGCCGGCAGGCGTCGAGCCCGGCCACCCCAGCCAGGGAATCGCGCCGATGCTCCCGACCGTGACTGCCATGACCGTGGAAACCCCCAGGGTTGTGATAGCCATGGGCAGCAACCATCGCCACCTCATCGGCGTAGCCTCCCACGGCTCGCTGCAGTATGCGACTGGAGTGTGTCAGAGAGATAGCGTCCGCTTGCAGCAGCGCATGCCGACCGCTTGATCGATTAGCGAGAGAGGGGAAGCCGCGGATATGCGGGCCTGCAGGCGTGGTGCGGCGTGCGTCATATGGCCGTGGCCGCGGTGTTAGCGCGGCGCGTTCCTCTGCGATTGACAGCTGTACAGTCAGACCAAACTCCAGATGACCGCGGGAGGTGGCCTCCGTACATTAAGCAGAGCGAAGCATGCACCTCCATTCGACGCGTGGATCACACAAGCTGGGCATTGTTCGTGCTGTGATCGCGTTCGCGATGGTGGCCGCCACGGTCAGCTGTGCCCAGGTCAATCAGCTGACGCGGCGAATCTCGACTCCCGTCACTCATCATGCGAAGAAGGCGGATGACGGCTATCTGAGAGGCGCCCGCGGCAGGCTGGTCGATTCGAACGGACGGCCGGTGAAGCTTGTCGGGGTCAGCTGGTTCGGCTTCGAGACGTGGAGCTGCGCGCCAGGAGGGCTGGCGGCACGAAACTGGCGGGACATGCTCGACCAGATGCGACAGGCGGGGTTCAACGTGCTCCGCATACCGTTCTCCAACCAGCTCCTCGATGACCCGACGTGTCTGCCGGCCGGCATCGACTACCAGACCAATCCGGATCTGCAGGGACTGAAGGGCCTGGATCTCCTCGACGTCGTCGTCAATGAGGCGGGCCGTCGTGGCCTGAAAGTCATCCTGGATCGTCACTCCCCGACGCCGGGGCAGCGGGGAGAGTTCTGGTACTCGGAACAGGTGCCGCAGTCACGATGGATCAGCGACTGGGTGATGCTCGCACGCCACTACCTCGGCAACCGTGCGGTCATTGCTGCCGACATCGCCAACGAGCCTCACGGCTCGGCCACCTGGGGTGACGGAAATGAACGCACCGACTGGCGGCTGGCCGCCGAAAACGCAGGGAACGCCATCCTGGCGGCAAATCCGAACTGGTTGATCCTGGTGCAGGGCATCCAGTACTACTACGGAGACCAGTACTGGTGGGGCGGGCAGCTCAAGGGTGCGGCGGTCAGCCCCGTACGTTTGTCGCGTCCCGACAAGCTGGTCTATTCACCACACGACTACGGTCCCAGCGTTTCACCACAAGGATGGTTCCATGCAGTCGATTTTCCGCAAAACCTGCGCCAGGTCTGGGATACGCACTGGGGCAACCTTCAACAGCAGGGAGTGCCGCTGCTACTCGGTGAGTTCAGCGCCCGCTCTGTGGGCAACGACCATGAGGGAGTCTGGCAGCGAAGCCTGATGAGCTACCTCAACGAGCGCGGCATCGGCGCGATCTACTGGGCCTGGAATCCAGACTCAGCAGACACCGACGGCATGCTGCAAGATGACTGGACGACGATCAACCAGCCGGAGCTGGACGCGATCATGGGCCGCCTGCACCCAGCATCAAAGTCTGGAGCGGCGTCCCCTGGCCTTCATCAGAGCCGGCAAGTCTGCCGTCAGCAAGCTCGTCCCGACGCACGCATAGAGACGTGCACTTGAGGACACGCGTCCGGGTCACAGTCAGCCACCACCGATGACCCGCGGCGTACGGCTCTGACGTCAGCCAGAGGAGCCGATGCTGTCATTGACAGATGCCGTCTGCACAAATGTGACCGTACGCTGATTCCTGCCAATGGCTGAATGGGGAACGACTCCGTATGTGCAATTGAAGAGACGCCATCCCGACACCCGAGATCTCCCCATGTGTCCAGCCTGTCTGGGCGATTTCGCGAGCGCTGATTGCCGGCTGGCGGAATCCATACGCCGGCGCTGAGCGCTACTGAGCACGTTGTAGGAGGCCAGGCCATGAGGAGGCTCGGAGCCGGCGGCGGCGCGCCGGACGAGGGGCGGATCCAACGCCTGTGGGTACGAGTTGGGGTGATCGGCTGCGGCCACTGGGGTCCCCACCTGATTCGGAACCTCAATGACATGCCCGAGGTTGACCTGGTCGGAGTTGCAGAGGAGCGGCAGGACCGCCTGAGGTATGTGCGCCGCACGTTTCCCACGGTCAGCCCTTTTTCTGATCACCGGCAGCTGCTTGCAAGTGATGTCGACGCGGTGGTTATCGCGACCCCGATTCAGACCCACTTTCAGCTCGTCAAGGAGGCGCTGTTGGCCGGGAAGCACGTACTGGTCGAAAAGCCTCTGGCCTGTAGCCCGGCAGACGCTGCCGAGCTCGTCGACCTCGCCTGGCGGTGCGAGCGGGTGCTGATGGTAGGCGACGTCTTTCTATACAACCCGGCAGTCCGCGAACTGCGACGTCTGGTCCAGCAAGGCGAGTTGGGGCGCATCTACTACGCCGACGCGGCTCGTCTCAACCTCGGTCTCTTCCAGCCTCAGGCGAACGTTGTCTGGGATCTGGCACCGCACGACATTGCAATCCTGATGTACGTGCTGGGGAAGGCGCCCCAGATGGTCAGCGCGCGCGGCAGCAGTTACGTGCATACCGGAGTCCACGACGTCTGCTATCTCGAACTGCTGTTCTCCGGCGGGGCCACCGGTCACGTCCACGTGAGCTGGCTGGACCCCGACAAGGTCCGACGCCTGACGCTTGTGGGCGATCGGCGCATGGCTGTCTACGACGACGTTTCCACAGGGGCCAAGCTCCGTGTGTACGACAGTGGAGTGGAGTACCCGACGACCGACAACTACGGCGAGTTCGAGCTGGCCTATCGCCACGGCCAGATCGTGATTCCTTACATCAGGTGGCGCGAGCCCCTTCGAGTCGAGTGCGAACACTTCGTTCGCTGTGTCCGTACGGCTGCGCGGCCCCTCAGCGACGGAGAGCACGGACTGGCTGTGGTCGCCGTTCTCGACGCGGCGGAGCGGCAACTGCAGAGCGGCGGTATGCGTGTCCCGGTCACCATCCCTGCCCGCGACGGCATGCTCGGCAGCGTAGCCGGAGCTCACTCCAGGGTGGCGGCCGACCCACCTGGCGGTGAGCGAACATGGCCACGACTGGTGCCACCGTCGTGACGGGGCTCCGAGGTCCCAGGCCGTGTGCTCCAGGCTGGCGTCTTCGAGGCTCAGAGCGCCCCCAGGTCGACAGGCTCCACCGTGCGATCGAAGCTCGAGACCTGCATTTGGCCGATGACGAGGTCATGCTCCAACCGATAGGCTGCGATGGCGAGGCACCTCCACCAATCGGCGACCGACATGTCTGCCAAATGGCACCCCGTGCCGACCTCCTCAGTCATGCCCCCGACGCGCAGTCCTGTCGCAACATGTAGGGCGGAGGTGCCTCCTTCACCACGCTGCCCTGGGCGCCTTTGAGTTTAGGCCAGAATCCCAGCGACAGCGTCGACGGCTGTCCAGCGCTCGTTCGCAAATAAGGCTCTGGGCCCTACGCCGTCGGAGTTGACCGGCGCCCGTCACAACCAGGGTCTCTGCGGTGCGTGTAGGTGTGGCCGAAATGTGCGTGATGGCGCCGCTCGATGGCCACGAGTGGACTGTAACGGTCGGAGGTGGAGCAGGCCGCAGGCCCGAAGGCCGGCGTTCCAGGTGGTCGGTGGCAAGGATGGGGTGGCGCAACGAGGAGCCCATCCGTCCATGGGTGACGAGGCGCGCCGGGCCCCCAGACGCAGCCATCAGCGCCTGCAAGGCGCCCGGCCGCCTGGGACGTCGGATGCTCCGCATCCGGCGGTTTCAGTCCACTAAGTCTGGTGTAACGCCGGCCCGGCTCGGAACGTACCCCAGCCGTGACCGCGGCCGGGCCACGGCCCCCGCACTCCCGCACGAGCCCCCTGGAATAAGAGAGGAGTGAATTGACCGACATCATCATCGACGCCGTAGGCGTCCGCAAGATCTACGATGCGGGCCGCAACAAGATCGAAGCGCTGAAGGGAATCGACCTCCAGGTCCGGCGCGGCGAGGTGGTGGCCGTGATGGGGCCGAGCGGCTGCGGCAAGACCACCCTGCTCAACTGTCTCAGCGGTCTGGACACCATCGACGAAGGCACCGTCAAGATCGCCGGCCGTGACCTCAAAGAGCTCACCGACAACCAGAAGACTGACTTCAGGGCACATGAGATGGGCTTCGTCTTCCAGACATACAACCTGCTGCCGGTGCTGACAGGGGTCGAGAACGTCGAGCTGCCGATGCTGGTCGGTGGGATCAAGCCGTCGCAAGCTCGAAAGCGTGCTCAAGAGGTCATCGAGATGGTCGACGTGGCCCCATGGGCTAACCACCGTCCGGCTGAGATGAGCGGGGGCCAGCGTCAGCGCTTCACCATAGCCAGAGCGTTGGCGACCAGGCCCGCGATCGTGTGGGCCGACGAGCCAACCGGCGCCCTGGACAGTGAGACGAGCATGGGGATCATCGAGCTCATGGTCGAGCTCAACGCGCTGAACCAACAGACGTTTGTCTGGGTCACGCACGCCGAGGAGGTCGGGGCGCTCGCCAAGCGGCTGATACGAATGCGTGACGGCGAGATCGTCTCCGACAGCGCCGTGCACCTTGCCGTGGCGGGATCGCGCGCGTGACCTCCTACTTCGGCGCCGAACCGACCGTTGTGGCCGCCTGGATGGCCGGCGCGGTCGGAGTGATCATCCTGATCTTGCTGGTGCTTGCCGCCTTCAACCGCGTGCTCTTGAAGATGGCGCTCCGCAACATCCCCCGGCGCCGTGCCCAGACCGTCCTGATCCTGTTCGGCCTCATGCTGGCCACGCTGATCATCACCGCATCGCTCGCGGTCGGGGACACCCTCGGCTACTCGCTGCAGGCCATACAGCTGCGTCAGATCGGCGGCATCGACGAGGCGTTTACACGCCAGCCGGCGCGCAACGTCCAGGGAGCCTCGACGGCTGACTCGGACTTCTTTTCACCGGCGCAGGCCGCAGACGTCATCGCCCGAGCGACCAGCGACCCGCACGTCGCGTCGGCCGCCGGTGCCATCGTGGCGCCCGGTTCGATGATCGACATCACCACCAACCAGTCCTCGTCTGAAAACGTGGCGATCTTCGGCGTCCAGCCAGACTTCAACTCGGTCTGGGGCCCGCTTCACAGCCGCTCTGGTGCCAGCCTCGATGTCGCCAGCCTGGCCCCCGGCGAGGTTTACATAGGTAACGGCCTGGCCGGGCGGCTCAGCGCCAGTAAGGGCGACCGACTTCACCTGTATGTGGACGGCAATCCCACGGATGTCACCGTCCGAGAGGTGCTGGGCACCGAGGTCAACCCGAGCATCGCCAACCACGGCCCGATCGTCAATTCGGTGTTGCTGCCACTGAGCACGATCCGCTCGGTGATGCGGAGGCCCACAGGCTACAACGTGGTTTTCCTTCACAACCACGGCAGCGGTGGCGTCGACGACCTAGGCGCGTCGGGCGTGACCGGACAGGAGATCACACGGCGGCTGCGCGGGGAATTCACGGATCAGCAGTCGGCGGCTGACCTGAAGGACTACCTCAATACACCCCCGATCAAGGCCCAGATCAAGGTCATTCACAACCAGAGCTCGTTCCTCGATCCTCGTCAGGATGTCAGCCGGCGGCTCCTGGTCGAGCTCGACAAGCCGGGAGTGACCGCAGAGTTCAAGTCTCTGGCCGGCGACCGGCTGGTCCAGAGGATCCTGTCGGAGGCGGCGCTGGCCACCGTGGCCAGGTCGGCCGGCCCTGAGGCCCAGCGTGCGGCGCAAGAAGAGATGGGGCGTCGGATCGAGGCGCTCCAGGTCGATACACAGGCGGCGGCTGAGCTGAAGGCACTTGTCGCTCGCACAGCCATCCGCCAGCCGCTCGATCAGCTGGCAGGGTCGCTTCCGGCTTCCGATCCGGGCCGCACCGCCATCACCGACCTGCTCAAGGAGGTCGCCCAACCGGATGTCACTTACAGGTTCAAGTCCATGGTCGGCAGCCCCGACCTTCAAAGGCAATTTGCCCGCGCCATCGGTGGGATTGCTCCCTCCGAGCTGACCCACTTCAACGACATCGCCGGACGGCTGAACCTCTACGTGTACTCGCCGTACAAGGCCGATGCGATTGTCTTCGCCCAGACAGGTGGGCTGCTGGCGGCCAGCGCTCTTTTGGGCGTCAGCTTCTTCTCGCTGGCCGTAGGGGTGCTCTTGATCTTCCTGATCTTCGTGATGCTGGCGGCCGAGCGACGAGCCGAGATGGGGATGAGCCGCGCGGTGGGCCTCAAGCGTCGTCACCTGACGCAGATGTTCTTGTTCGAAGGCACCGCCTACACACTCGGCGCGACCGCCATCGGCGTTCTGGCCGGCGTGCTCGTGGGACGGCTGATGATCGTCGTGCTATCCAGCGTCTTCACAGGCCAGTACAAGGGCCTGGAGCTGACCTATCACGTTGAGTGGCCCAGCCTGGTGGTGTCGGCCTCCCTTGGCGTCTTGCTGACCTTCCTGGTTGTCGCCTTCTCCGCATACAGGATCAGCCGGCTCAACATCGTCGCGGCCATCCGCGACCTGGACGAGAGCGAGAGCCGCGACGCGGGTATGCGCCGCATGTTCACAGGCGTGTTCGCCACTGCTTGGTCCGCATGCCGGCAGCTCTTTCGGGGTCATCCTGTGGTGTTCCTTCACCGTGTCACGCTGGGCACGTTGGGCGCCATCACGACCTTCTGGTGGGCCCTGTTCAAGCGGGGGCCGATGACGGTGGTCCTGGGCGCACTGCTCGTGTTGCTCAGTACGGCGACCCATATCGAGGTTGTGTATGACGCAGGTGTCTGTCTTGTCATCGTCGGGGCCGGGCTGCTGGTCAGGTGGGTCCTCTCCATCGCTCAGGTGCGCAGCGTCGTGGCCTCGAGGATCGGATTCACAACGGCTGCGTCAGGGCTCCTGCTCTACTGGGGCCGGCCATTCGGACGCGTCGAGACCCGACTGCACATCGACGGTGCGTTGCAGCTGAGCAAGCTTCAGGGTGGCCCCGAGGTGTTCGCACTCTCCGCCCTGATGGTGCTGCTGGGCGCGATCTGGCTGGTGATGTACAACAGCGACCTGTTGATACGTGGCGTGATGTTGTTAACCGCCCGTGTCGGCAACCTGGCGCCCGTGACTCGCACCAGCATGGCCTACCCACTGGCGACGAAGTTCCGCACCGGGATGGCGGTGGCGATGTTCGCGATTGTGACCTTCATGATCGTCTACATGTCCCTGTTCAAGGATGTGTTGACGCAGAACTTTGGGCGGGTGGACCAGGCCTCAGGTGGCTGGCAGATAGTCGCGGGCTCGCCCGACATGAACTTCCAGCAGACTCGTGAGACGGCCTTCCCGACTGATGTGGGCACACTTGTTGCGTCCGACCGGACAGTCTCTTCCGAGGTCAGGGGGGTCGGCTGGGAGAACCAGTCGATGGGCGTTGTCGTGCACCAGGTCGGGTCGGACGGACGAGTTGCCGCGCCGAACCAGCAACTGCTTCGCGGGTTTCCGGTGCACGTGGTCGACGACGGCTACCTGCGGAACACCGGCCTGACGCTCCAGTCCCGGGCGGCCGGGTACGAATCCGACCGTGCAGTCTGGGATGCGGTCCGCAGCAACACAGGCTATGCGGTGATCGACAAGTCGAGCCTCGATTCGCAGAACGGAACTCCTGCGACGATAAAGGGCGTCAAGTCCACTGACACCAGTTTCCGGCCGTTCCAGGTTCAGCTGACGACTGGCGGGGAGAAGCAGGGTGCCGCAGCGCAGAAGCCCTGGACCGTCACCCTCGTCGGCTTCATGAGCGCCTCGACCTGGAACGGAATCTACGTCTCAACGCGCACCGCGATGGAGAGCGGGCGCTTTGCGCCGGCTGAGGTTGCGCCGAGCCAGCCGGATGCCGTCGAGTTGAGCAACCCGTTGCCGCCGCTTACGCCGACGGGGTACTACTTCAGGCTGAACCAGGGCGTGGACGTCAACAAGACCCGCCTTGATCTTGGCAGGATGCTGGTGAAAGACCAGCTCGAGCCCGTCGTGGTTGCGGACCAGCTGGCGCAGGCGCTGAGCGGCATCATCACGCTGCTGAACCTGCTTACTGGCTTTCTTGCGCTGGGCCTGATCGTCGGTATCGCGGGACTGGGTGTGATCAGCACCCGGGCGGTGGTGGAGCGCTGGCAGCAGATCGGCATGCTGCGCGCGCTGGGTTACCGGCGATCGCTCGTGCAGCGTTCCTTTCTGATGGAGTCGAGCTTCATTGCCATACTGGGCCTTGCGATCGGGTCCCTCGTAGGCCTGTGGCAGTCCTATCGGTTCTTCGTGACGGACAGGACGTTTGGCACGGTGATCTTCAATGTCCCGCTGGTTGACATCGGCCTGATCCTGGCGGGCGCGTATCTGGCCACGCTCCTCACGACCTACCTGCCGTCACGTGCAGCGGCCCGCGTTCCCCCGGCCGAGGCCCTCCGCTACGAATAGCAGGGGGAGGCAGGCCTCCCCCTCCGAACCCCCACCGTGCTGGCGCAGAAGGTTGCCGTCTTCCCACGGGCAGTGGGTGCCGGGCAGCGTCCGGCAGCCTGTAGGCACAACTCAATCGGCCCGGCGGAGCCGGGCCCACCCGCCACGCCTCACCGAACTTCAGTCCGCATTTGTACGTTTGTGCGGTTCCGGGAGGGCGGGGACGTGCGCTCTTGCGAGCAGTCCTCATCCGGTTGCTGGTAAGTCAGGACAGCGGCAGCATGCCCCGGCTCCAGCTCAACCAGCGCCTGGTCAGCCCCGGATAGTGCACCAGCAACAGGGCGAGAAGCACGGGCGCCAGGTCGGCCATTGCCTCGACAACGAGGTAGCGTGGCTCCCAGGCGGGCTCGAACTTAGCCTTGAACGCGTACAGGCCTGGAGACACGCTGCGCACTCTCAGCACCTTGACCAGGAAGCTCTCGAGGACGGCCAGGCCCGCTGCGTGCCTGGCGTGGGTCAGCGGAGCCAAGCCGAGGCTCGCTCGGCGTGCCTTGCCTCGGAACTCCATCAGAGAGGTCGCTATCAGAAGCTCTGTCGTTCCTGCCCGCGCCTGCGGGCTCCGCTTGACCTCGTCGAGGACGAACATCTCGGCTGCCGGCACCCAGAGCCAGGTCACATACCCCGCCAGCTGGCCCTCGCCCTCGAAGGCCAGCCCGACAGTCCGCTCGACCAGAGGTGGTGGCTCCTCCCGGCTCCCGACCGAGAAGGACATCTCACCCAGCGGCGAGCGCGACACCACGTCCAGGGCGAGCTGGCGCATCGCAGAGCGCACGGCCCACGGCACCTTCGACTCCGGCACAATCTCCACGCTGACCCCACACCGCTGCGCCCTGGTCACCTGGTGGCGCAGGCTTGCCATCGCCCTGCCCTTCAACCCGAAGGCGTCGACGTCGACGAGGGCTTCGCTGCCGATCATGACGCGCCGGGTCCCAGGCAGCTCGGACAGGGTCGCGGCAGGGACCTGGTAGAGGGCGGGGCGCCAGCCACGAGCCCTGCATGCTGAACGGAACTCCTGGTAAACGAAGGTCGAGGCGCGTGCAGGACCGATGGCAGGCCCGATGGCGAGGGCAACGCCCGTACGGCAGGCAAAGGCGAGGAAGGAGCTCCGGTCGCTCGCCCAGAAGTGACGCTTGTCCCTCATGAGTGCGAAGGGGCTGACGGCGGAACGGCCTCCCGATATGTAGAGCGGCAGCGTCGCCGGGTCCCAGGCGCCGGGCATCGGCGGACTGCGGTCCAGAAGGATCAGTCCCAGCACGCCGGCAGCGAAACCGAGCAGGAGCGGCAGGGCAAACGCCGGCACCATGTGCGGCCCCCGCTGCTCGTTGAAAAGCCAGGCGTCGGCGCCGAGTGTCGCGATGGCGACTGCGAGCAGCGACCAGCCCAACCGGCTCCAGAGCCGATCCCCCTCCTCAGACCAGAGCGAGCCCGCCAGGAGCGCCAGGATCCCATCGATGAGCGCAACCGCGAACAGAATGCCATGCCCCGACTTCATCGCCAGGAGCGTTGCTGCGAGAGCCAGGACGAGCAGGATGCGCCAGAAGGCCCTCTTGGGCCGTGTCGCGAGGTAGAGCGCCGATCCGGCCAGGGCCAGCGCCACCAGCGGCCGCACCGGCGCAACAGCCTGCAGCACCGTTGTGGCAGCCGACCGTGCGTGAGGGGAGCGCAGGGTCCACAGCTCCAGCGAGAGCAGTCCGTCAGCCAGCGCGACGAACATGAGAACCGGACGCCCAACGGCGGCCAGCCACGGCGTCTGCGGAAGCGGGAACCGAGGCTTCACTTCCCGTCCATGCACATTGGACTCAAACCGGATCCCGATGATACGAACGATGGGTCCCAGGCGCCTCCGTCACCTGTGGGCGTCTGGCCGCGGCCCTGAGCCCTCAGCTGAGAAGTTCGGCGGCGATCCGGAAGGCCGTGTTTGCCGCAGGAACCCCACAGTACACCGCGGTCTGAAGGAGTATCTCCTTGAGCTCATCCACTGTGACCCCGTTGTTGAGCGCCCCGCGGATGTGCAGCCTGAGCTCCTCGTCCCTGCCCAGCGCCACCAGCATGGCGATGGTGATGCAGCTGCGCGTGCGGCGGTCGAGTCCCGGTCGGGTCCAGACCTCTCCCCACGCGTAGCGGGTCAGGAAGTCCTGCCACTCCTCGGTCAGCGAGGATCGGCCGGCCTGAGCGCGATCAACGTGGGCGTCCCCCAGGACCGCGCGACGCACTTCCATTCCGCGTTCCATCCGGTCGTCTCTCACCGAGTCGCCTCCTCACTCTGATAGATCGCGAGCGCCCGGTCGATCAGCGTCTGCGCCGAGGCAAGGTTCGTTGCCTGCCCTGAGCCCTCCAGTTGGGCCAGATTCTCGCGCATGCGCCCGGTGTCGACCTGCAGGCCTTCCAGCGCCTCCCGCGTGCGCCCGACAGCGCCTCCGGCGAGGCGGAACGCTTCACTCAGCGCCGGCCACTCCGATTGCCACGCACCCGCCGAGCGCTCGTGCTCCCCGGCCATCGCGGCGTTGAGGATGACGGCCTGCGCCGTGATGCCGGCGAACGCACTCCGTGCCTCGATCGCCCGGGCCGGGTTCCGCTTGTGTGGCATCGCCGACGACCGGCCACCGGCGGCCTCGGCCACCTCGCCGACCTCGGTCTGGGCCAGCAGCGAGAGGTCGAGTGCGACCTTGGTGGCGGCGCCGGCCGCGATGCAGAGAGCCGACCCCAGCTCCGCGATCCGGCCGCGTGCCGAGTGCCAGGGAACCCCGGGGTCGACCAGCCCCAGCTCGCGAGCCAGGCACGTCATCAGCTCGGCCGCCCGCGGACCGAAGCTGTCGAGGGTCCCGACCGGGCCTCCGAGCTGCACCGCCAGACCGCCGCTGCGAATGGCTCCCAGGCGACGGCGGGCGTCGACGACGCCCATCAACCACATCGCAGCCTTGAATCCGAAGCTGATCGGCCGCGCCTGCTGAAGCAGTGTGCGGCCGGCCATCTGTGTGTCGCGATGGCGGTGGGCGAGCGCGGCACACTCGGACGCCAGCGCAGAAAGGTCCGCGAGCAGCAGGTCGAGAGCGTCGCGGGCGATCAGCATCATCGCCGTGTCCAGCACGTCCTGGCTCGTCGCTCCGTAGTGAACGAACTCTGCTGCCTCATCGCCGACCTCCCGCCGGAGAGCGTCCACCATGGGGACTACCGGCGTTGCCGCCATCACCGCCGCCCGCCCGATCTCCTCGACGTCGAAGCGCGCAGGGTCACAGGCGGCCGCGATCGCTGCGGCCGCGCCGCGCGGTATGAGGTCGAGTCGTGCCTCGACGCTCGCCAACGTCGCCTCGAAGCGAAGCATCGCGGTCAGCCACGCCGTGTCTGAGACCGCAGCCGCCATAGCCGAGGTCGTGAGGCTGGGCCCGAAGAGGCGGTCAGATGGCACGGAATATGCTGTGATGGACAGCCACGTTGGCCACGACTACGAATGCTAAGAGGGGACAGGCATTGTGACGAGCTGGATGGTCGATCCACTCATTTGTGCTGTGTCGTCGCCGTTGGTGTCGGCGAGGCCTGGACCGTCGGTGTTGGCGAGGCCTGGACCGTCGGTGTTGGCGAGGCCTGGACTGCGGGCTGGACGATCGGGAGGTCGAGTTTGAGAAAACCCTGACTGTAGAGCGCCCCGCCGACGAGGAAGATCAAGAGGAGAATCCCGATAGCCATGACCCACCAAGGAGTGGGCTTACTTGGCGGGTCGGTGGTCCATTTTCCTTTCGGCAAACTGCCCCTCGGTCCCCGCGCGGCAGCTTACGCGGCAGCCCACGCAGCCAGCAAGTAAAGCACCTCGTTGCGGCCATTCGGGGCCGGTTCTCTCGCCATCTAGTGTCTGCAGTGCCGGTTCCAGAACCGGTCGTAGAGTGACACGCGGTGTGATCATGCGAGCATTTCGCCGGGATGTCACCGTCGAGATCGAGGACGCCAGCCTCGCCGGCTCGTTGACAATGCCCGAGGCAGCGCGGGGACTTGTGATCTTCGCCCACGGCAGCGGCAGCGGCCGGCACAGTCCACGCAACCGCGAAGTAGCGGCTCGGCTCAATGCTGCGACCCTGGGCACGCTCCTCCTCGACCTCCTCACTCCTGCGGAAGAGGCTGTCGACCGCCGGACCGCGGAGCTGCGCTTCGACATCCCACTGCTGACCGGGCGGGTTCGGGCAGCTGTGGACTGGGCTTCCCGCGAGCCAGAGATAGCCGCGCCACCGATTGGGCTGTTCGGGGCCAGCACCGGTGGGGCCGCGGCACTGGCGGCGGCTGCAGAAGCCTCGGCGGTATTTGCGCTCGTCCTCCGCGGCGGCCGTCCCGACCTCGCGGGTCCGGCGCTGGCAGAAGTCAGGGCCCCGACCCTGATGATCGTCGGCGGCGAGGATCGGGTCGTTCTCGATCTGAACCGCCAGGCCTGTGCTCGAATGAGAGCTGACTGCCGTGTCCACGTCATCCCGGGCGCGACTCACCTCTTCGAGGAGCCCGGCGCCCTGGCGGAGGTCAGCCGGCTCGCCCGTGACTGGTTCACCCGTTACCTCCTGGAGAGGCCGCCGGACCACCCGACCCCGGCCCAGAGGCGCTCCTCAAGCGGCCCGGATCGATGACGCCAACCCCCCGGTCAAGCCTTGGGAGCCGGCCTTAACAGCCTGCGTTGACTTGGCCGCCGGAGCGGACCTATGGTCGGAGGCGTGGACGCCGCTCCAGACTACCTGAGCATTCCCCTCGCTGAGGCCGCCAACGCCCCGGTCGGCATCCTCCCTGAGCCTTCGCGGCCACCTGGCGGCCCCCTGGTCCTGCGCGGTCTGCCCTTCGAGCTTGGCCCGGAACCTGGCCGATGCCTGGTCCGCCTGGGGGGCGATGGCGGTGCCCGAGAGGTAGAGCTGACCGTCGGCCTTCGCGCCTGCCACATGGTCTTCGCCCACCGCCTGCTCTCATCTCGCATCTTCGAGGGTGACCCCCCGGGCCGGCCGGTGGCCAGGATCACGTTCACGTATGACGACGGCGAGCAGGTCGCGCACACCGTGAGGGAGCGGTTCGAGGTCGCCGAAATCCCGACCCGATGGGGCCAGCTGCCGTTCGTCGCTCTGCCGGACACGGCGGACCAGCTCCCGGCCGATCGCTGGCGCGGCACCTACGGGACGATCGGCGAGCGGCAGACCGAAGCGTTCCAGGGCTGGGCCCGCTGGTTCTATCTGTGGGCGTGGCGCAACCCGCGGCCACAGGTTCGGATCGAGAGCCTGGTCGCCGAGTCGCTCGGGCCCGAATACGTGATCGGCTCTGTCGTGGCCGGCCTTGGCGAAGAGTTCCCATTCCCGCGCGACGGCATGCGGGCGCTTCGGGTCACGATCGCCGACCCGGCCGAAGCGGACTGGCGGCTTGCCGTCGACCGCGGTGTCGCCACTTTTCCCTACCGCCTTCCGGACTCGTCGCCCAATGAGTTCCTGGCCGACCCGCTGGCCGGCTTCGGCGAGGCTCACGCGCCCGGGACCAGCCCGGCTGGCGTGGAGGTCTCTGCGGTGCCGTCGGCGACGCTCAGCATTCGCAGCGGCGAACAGGAGCTCGGCTCAGCCCGCTGGGGCGACCTGATCGCCCAGGGCGCCGCCGAGTCGGGTCGGGTCAGGATCGAGGTCGTCGACCCTGGGCGGAACTGGGTCCGCGTCACGGTGCTCGACGATGCCACGGGGCAGCCGATCCCATGCCGGGTCCACTTCCGCTCCTCGGCCGGCGTACCGTTCCAGCCGCACGGTCATCACTCGCAGGTCAACCGGGGCCTGGGCACCTGGCACTCGGACATCGGCGGCGACCTGCGCCTGGGCCCGATCAACTACGCCTACATCGACGGCCACTGCGAAGGCTGGCTGCCGCGCGGTGAGGTCCTGGTGGACGTCGCGTGTGGGTTCGAGTACCAGCCGCTGCGCTCCCGGGCCAATGTCGAGCCCGGACAGCGGGAGATGACGCTCCGGCTCAGACGGGTACGGGACATGAACGCCGAGCGCTGGTTCAGCGGCGACACCCACGTCCACTTCTTATCGACGCAGGGGGCGCAGCTCGAGGCCAGGGGCGAGGACCTGAACGTGGTCAACCTCTTGCTGTCGCAGTGGGGTCACCTGTTCACCAACACCGAGGAGTTCACAGGCGAGCCACTGGTGTCCCGCGACCGTCGCACGATCGTGTACGCGACCCAGGAGAACCGGCAGCACCTGCTTGGTCACCTGACGCTGCTCGGGCTCAAGCGCCCGGTTGCGCCGTGGTGCTCGGACGGCCCCTCGGAGGCCGAAATGGGCGGCACCCTCGAGGTGACGCTGTCCGACTGGGCGGACCGCTGCCACGCGCAGGGGGGCACCGTCGTCATCCCTCACCTGCCCGCCCCGAACGGAGAGCCCGCGGCGCTGATCGCGACCGGCCGGGCGGACGCCGTCGAGATGCTTAGGCACGACCCCTACTGTCACCTCGAGTACTACCGCTACCTGAACGGTGGCTACCGAATGCCGCTTGTGGGCGGCACGGACAAGATGACGAGCGACGTTCCCGTCGGGCTCTACCGCACCTACGTGCACATACCGCCCGACGAGGAGTTCACCTACGACACCTGGTGCCGCAATCTGGCCGCGGGCCGCACTTTCCTGTCGGGCGGACCGCTGCTGTCGTTCATGGTCGAAGGGGCGGCGATCGGCGACACGGTGCGACTGCCGATGGGTGGAGGCACCGTCGAGGTCGTGGCGGAGGTCACGTCGATCTTCCCGGTCCACTGCCTGCAGGTGGTGGAGCGGGGCCGGGTGATAGCGGAGGCCAATGCGCTGGCAGGCGCGCGGCGCTTGCACTTGCGTGAGCGGGTCCGGCTGGATGGCGACACCTGGCTGGCTGCTCGGGTGGCCGGCCCCGGCTATGCGGCGGTCCCACATCGCGATGCGTGGGGCCGAGGCATCATGGCCCACACCTCCCCGATCTACGCAGCCTGCGGTCAGGACTGGGCACTCGCCGACCCGGCCACGGCGCACTACATGCTCACCTTGATCGAAGGCAACCTTGCCTACATCAGAGATCTGAGCCGCCAGCACGCTCCTGGGACCGTCACGCACCACCACGGCGAGGACGATCACCTCGCATATCTGGAGCGCCCGTTCCAGGAAGCCATGGAGGCGCTTCACCACAGGCTCCGCAGCATGACACCCGGGTAGTGATCGTCGTCTGCGGTGAGGCGCTGATCGACATGATTCCCGGCAGGGGACGTTCCGGGCGGCCTCGCCGCCAGGCACTGGCCGCTGGTGCCCACCTCCTGACCCGGGCCGGCACCGTCGACGCATACGTCCCTACGCCGGGCGGATCACCCTTCAACCTGGCGATCGGCCTCGCCCGCCTGGGCACGCCGGTCTCCTTTCTCAGCCGTCTATCGAGCGACCGCTATGGCGA
>Ga0126381_100002761_pt1 | contig 19037 bp, 14 predicted proteins | sample PanSoiMetPlot_28_FD_96465 | JGI IMG/M metagenome (GOLD analysis project Ga0126381, IMG submission 96465) | Tropical forest soil microbial communities from Panama - MetaG Plot_28 | ecosystem: Environmental > Terrestrial > Soil > Tropical forest > Bulk soil | place: Panama | collected 2016-02-17
CCTTCACGCTGGCGACGCGGGCCGGCCCGCGTGCCCGGCGGAACAAGTGGTTCACGAAGACTCCCTTCCGGCTCCCGGTCGGGGTCTGGGATGCACGTGAGAAGAGCAGTGGAGGCCAGGGGGAGGCGGAATGGAAGCAAGGGGAGAGCCCCAGCTGAGACAGGCGCCCCAGTTCGCGCCCCGGCCACACGGCGTGTATCGCTGTGAGTTATCTATTCATCACGAAATGCTACCCATTAGCCGCAAGGTCGTAACGGGCTGGCCGACCAGGCTTTCCTACTGCGAAGTAGGCCCTGACCGGTATCGGGGCCCATGCGAGTCCTCGCAGTGCGCGGGCTCGGCGGCCGCCTCGCCCAGGCCGGCCAAGCCGGCCGGGCCTGCTGCCTCGGCCATATGGTCGACCTGCAGCGTAGCGTGCGTGATCCCGCGCTGGGCGAGCACCGTCTCCAGGTCCGCGCGCACGGCATGGCAGTCTTCGCCCAGGTCGACGAGCACGTGCGCCGATGCCGCCGGCATGCCCGAGGTGATCTCCCAGATGTGCAGGTCGTGTACCTCGGCCACGCACGGCCGCGCCGCCATCGCCGCCCCGACTTCAGCCGGGTCAAGGCCGGCGGGCGCCGCCTCGAGGAATATGCGCCCCGACGCGCGGATCAGTCCGCCGCCCGCGTACAGCATCAGGCCGACGACGGTGAGGGTGGCGATCGGGTCGGCCCGGTCGAATCCGGTGGTGATGATGACGATCGCGGCCACGGCGGTGGCCATGAACGCGTACAGGTCGGTGAGGATGTGCGCCGAGGCGCCCTCGACGTTGAGGCTGCGCCGAGCGCCGCGGGATCGGGCGATCATCCATACTGCGCCCAGGTTGACGCAGACGCCGACGAGCGCGACCGTGAGCATCAGCCCGCCGGTGACCGGCTGCGGCGTGATCAGCCGCCGGATCGCCTCGTAGCCGAGCCAGATCGCGAGCAGCACCAGCGTGATGCCGTTGGCCTGAGCGGACAAGATCTCCGTCCGGCGCAGCCCGTAGGTGTACCCGCCGCGGGGCGGCCTGGCGGCGACCTTGGCGGCGATGAGGGCGAGCGCGATGGAGGCGGCGTCGGTGAGCATGTGCGCGGCGTCGGACAGCAGGGCGAGCGAGTGCGCGACAATCCCGGCCACGACCTCGCCGATCATGAACGCGACGATCAGGGCGCCTGCCGCGGCCAGCCAGCGCCTGTCGGCGTCCTGGCCTAGGCCGTGCGCGTGCCCGTGGTGCTCGTCGTGCCCGTGACCGGGCCCGGACTTGCTCATGTCAACCGCCGCTTGTGCATCACTGCAGCTTAATTACCCCGATATCGCCCTGATAAGGTCCACCGCGTCGTCCACGGCGCGTATCAGCACGTCAGGCTCGCCGCGCAGGCCCGCGAGGACGTCGTCGGCGGCCCGCAGGCCGGCCCGGTCGAGCAACGCCTTCTCGTTGGTGACCCATTCCCCGCGCGCGGCGAGCGCCGCGTGCGCGGCCTGTGTGAAGGCGAGCGCGATCGCCCCCGCCGTCTGCGCCAGGTTCCCGCGGGCCGCGTACGCGGCCCGCGCGTAGCCCAGCGTGCGCAGCGCGTCGGCCAGCCACGCCCGGTGCGCCGCCTCGCGCAGCCTGTCCGGGTAGGAGCCGGCGGAGGGCAGTTCGCCGTGCAGCACGACGTTCACGGCCAGCTCGCCGACCACGATGTAGGTCGGCACTCCGGCCAGGTGGAACAGCAGCCGCTCCACCCGGTACCGCCCCTCGCGCGCCTCGGCGAGGTGAAATTCGATGTCGTCCAGGTCTCTGTAGTGCACGTCGACGGCCCGCCCATCCACCCGCAACCAGGCGCCGCCGTTGAACACCCCGCCGCCCCAGCCGCCGACCGGGAAGATCTCGCCCGGCCAGCCGAGCGAGCGGAGCTCGCCGGGATCGAACTGCCCGCGGTAGTAAAGCGAGAAGTCCCAGTCGCTGTCCGGCCGCTGCGTGCCGGAGGCTCGCGATCCGCCAAGCGCCACAGCCGTCACACCGGGCAGGCCAGCCAGCCGTTCCGCCACGTAGCCAGCAAAATCCGCGTCCTCGACCACACCCGGCAGGATAAGCCCCGCCTCCGCCGCCCCCGCGAACGAGGCACGCATGCGACCGGTGAGGCGCGGGGGGACCGCGCCGGCCCGGCCGGGGGAGTGCGCCGGCCCGGATGGTCCCGATAGAAATCCGTAATAGCTATTACGTACCGAAACACCCACGCGATAGGTCACGAAACGCTAACGTCCGTGTCCTGGGAGCGTCACGGCCGGAACGGCGACCGTTCGAAAGGACCGTGATCATGGGACTGATCTCGGATCGAGGCACTGGGTACGACGACGGCGGCTATGACCGCCGCGGCCGGGATCTCGGGTATGGCTTCAGCGGTGAGGAGAGCTACGGCACCGGCCGCGGCGGCGGTTACAGCCGCCGGCGCCCGGGCGGGTACGTGCGCGGCCCAGTCGGCCGGCGCAGGGGACACCGCCGCCGTGGCGGCCGGCCGGTGCCGGTCGTGGCCGTCGTCGCGATCGTGGCGAGCGTCGTCGTCCTGGCGGCGGCGGCCGGGGTGAGCCGCCTGCTCACCGCGCGCACCGCGGCGTCCGACGCGCCCGCGGTCAACATGAACTGCACGCTGATCGTGCCCGCGAACCCGCTCACCGCGCAGGGGCTGGCCACGCCTTATCAGCTGACTGCCACCGACCCGGCCGCCGGGCCGTGCAATGAGGCCAACCAGAACCAGACGGCGTTCGTCCAGGGCGCGATCATCGATCCGGCGACCGGCCAGGTCTCGATCTACGATCCGCTCGTGATCGACGCGGGCAGCCAGCCCGCGGTCCCGCCGACGGTGCCCACGCTGCCCGCCGGCGCCGTGGTAGCGCTGTGGTTCGGGTACAACGGCAACACGCTGTCGCTGGCCGGGCCCGATCAGGCGCCACCGAGCCAGGCCTCGGCCTCCGCGACGCCCACGGCAACGGCCCTGTCCCCGACCGCTACCTCGTCGGCGAGCGCGTCCCCGACGGCCACCGGGGCGCCCTCCGCCGCCTCGTCGGCGAGCGCGTCCCCGTCCGCGGATTCCCCGGCCACCGGGGCGCCGTCCGCCACTTCTTCGGCCACCGGGACGCCGTCCGCGTCCGCCCCGGCCGGAACCGGCTCGCCGTCAGCGTCCCCGGCGGGAAGCACGCAAGCCGCCGCGGCGGCGGCGACGGCCCCCAAGGCGGTCACCGAGGCCGAGGGATCGGCGCCGCTGTCGCCCGATAGCTCTGACTACGCGCGCTACAACGCGATTTTGATCAAGCTCGGCGGGGTCCCGCAGCATGCGCCGCAGGGCACCGCGCCGACGGCCTCGCCGCCCGCGGTCGCCCCGCCATCTGCCACGCCGCCATCGGCCTCGCCATCGGCGTCGGCGCCCGCGTCTGCCCAGCAGTCGGCGCAGTCGTCCACCTCGGCGTCGACCGCGCCGACCACAGCGGCGTCCCCGTCCATGAGCGCCAGTCCTACGATGTCCGCCCCGCCAGTGGCCGCCGGCGACGCGCCTGCCGCGTCGGCAACTCCCGACGCCACGTTGCAGCAGGCCAACTGCGTGGCCGGTGAGGTCATCGGCGGCCAGTTCTCCTCGTTCACCCAGGTGGGCGCCTGCAACGCGGTCGCGTTCTTCAGCGCCGCCAACTCCGCCATCGTGTCCAGGAAGCTGCGCGTGCCGCCGCCCGGTACGGCAGCCGACGGCATGAGGTGCCTGACGACCCGCAGTTTCGCGCTGATCGACCAGGACCAGAGCGACAACGTGACCACCGAGTACCTGACCGACGGGAACGGGCAGACCGCGCAGGACACCGCCGCGAACCGGCAGTCGATGAACAGCCCGGCCGTCCTGTTCAACGGCAGCGACAACGGGCTGCTCGACTTTTTCGTGGACCCGGCGCTCGGCTGCTCGCCCTGGGAGGTCCCCAACCTGGCGGACGGCGGCGCGCTCGCGCCCGCCCTGCCGCTCGACGAGCTTCAGGCGGCCAGGTACCCGGGCGGGCGCGGCAACCCGTCGGCGCTCGTACCGTCCAACGACCCGATGACGCTTGACGGCAACGGCCAGTTCAGCACGGACAAGACCAACACCTACCGCTCGCTTGTCGACATGCCGCCGCTGCCGGCCGGCCAGTCGCCCCGGGCGTACTGCTCGGACATGGAGCGGATCCAGGGCAGCCGTATCCAGCAGGACGTCAACCTGCTGACCCGCAACCCCGGCCCGGCGCCGGCCGCGGCCGACAACCTGTTCACGTTCCTCGCCATGCGGCTGCAACAGTCGTTCGCGAACCTGAACTGCGGCTCGTTCGGCCTGCAGAACGACGTGTCCACGACCATCGACGGCAACGGGGTCGTGGTCGCGGCGTGCTTCCTGCGGCAGGTCGCCCCAGTCACGGCGGGTGCTGGTAACCCGATGGCGGGGACGGCCGCATGCCCGGCGACCACGGCGCCGTCGTCACCAGGCGCCACGGCGGCGTCGCCGGGGGGCGCGCCGTCGACGGCGGCGGCAGGCGCCGCGCCGTCGGCGACCGCCTCAGCTTCAGCCTCGGCCTCGGCCTGGCAGCGCCACCATCCCAGGCGTCACCACTGGTGGTGGTGAGCGGGTTACCGGTCTCTTACGGCAGCCGCGGCCACCTGCTGCGCGGCCCGCGGTTGCCGTACAAGGGAAGTGTCCGGATTTCCGCAGACACACCGAAGGATGATCGATGGCTGAAGAATCCCAGCAGGACCAGCGTGCTTCCCGCCGCGGAGTGCTACTGGGAGTGGGACTAGCCGGGATCGGCGGCGCTCTCGCCGGGTGCAGCACGGCCGCCGTGCCGTACGGCGCGAACGAGGCGGGGGTGGCGCCGGGATCGGCGGTCGTGCCCGCCGCCGCGCCGCCGATGAAGGCCGCCGCCTCGCCGATGGGCGCCCAGCCAGCGACCGCGGGCGGCGCTAAAGCCGACGGCGGGAACGCGGGCGGCGGCATGATGCCGGGCACTCTGCTCGGCCTCGTCAAGGACATCCCCGTTGGCGGCGGCATGGTGTTCATGAGCCAGAAAGTCGTCGTCACCCAGCCCGCCAGAGGCGTCTTCAAAGCGTTCAGCGCCATCTGCACGCACGTCGGCTGCGTGTGCAACGTGGTCAGTAACGGCACCATCAACTGCCCGTGCCACGGCAGCGAGTTCAAGATCAGCGACGGCGCGGTGGTGACAGGCCCGGCGCCGGCTCCGCTGCCCACGCGGACAATCGCGGTCGCTGACGGAAAGATCCTTCTGCAATGACGGTCAGGTAAACCCCTAAGCGCGCGACCCCGCTCGCGCAAAGAGCCCCGGTGGTCCGTCCCCCCCCGCGCGCCGCCGGGGCTCACCTACTGGGATTGCGCCGCAACAGGACGCCAGGGTCCTGCCCGGCGACCAGCCGTCCGGCGGCTTGTGAAGAATGGCCGCACCGAAGATGAGTTCGTGGAATTTACATATTTTCCCGATTTCTCACCGGGGGACTAGGGAACTATTGGCTGTTCAAGCGGCATGCGCCGACCAGTAGGCCACTCTCTGGGTATTCCGCTGGGATGGGATGATCGCTGGGATGATTGCTGAGAGGTAGTGACGACTTCTGCACGTACATTTACATTACAGCGTTAGGAGCGGACAACTTTATGTTGTGAGAGGTGCCATTGAAACCAGAGAGGCCGCCTTCGATAAACGATAAACTACGGGACAAAAGGCTGGCGATCGGCATGACGGAAGGCCAGGTCGCCGCAGAGGTGGCCAGGCTAGTTGCCGCTGACACAGGTCGCGGGGCCGCCATCGACGGGAATTACGTGTCCAAGCTGGAGCGCGGCAAGATCACCTGGCCTAATAGCGCCTACCGGCGCGCCTTCAGGGAGATCTTCGAGGCCGAGACGGACGCCGAACTCGGCTTCTACGCGATGCGCACCCGCCGGGACGCCGAACTGTGGCTGTCCGCGACCGAGGTCGAGGCCGAGGTCGAGGTCCGGCAGGCCGCGATGGCGCAGACCGCGATGGCCACGCATCCGCCTCCCGAGACACAGCAGCAGGCCGCGGTATCCGTGTCAACCAGTGGTGCGGTAGCAGCGGACAAACCGCCCCGCGAAACGCGAGAGACGGTGCCCAGGCGAACAACGTCGTCTTCCGGGTCACGACTGACCTTCCGGCTACACGGCATTCGCTGGGCACCGGTGTTGCTGGCCTCGCTCGCGATAACGCTGGGATGGCTGGCCTACAGCACCGTGATGGGGCAGAACGCCGCCTCCGCGGCGCACCACAGGTACCAGGCGGGCGGATTGCGGCTCGCCGTCGACGAGATGACATGGATTAGCAAAGGCAAGACGAGCCCGGGACAGGGCAAGGCTCCTATCGCGAGCCTCCCTATCGCCCCGGGCAAGCCTGGGGCGCAATCCACCGGTAACAAACGGCTTCACCTCGAAGTGGATCTTGAGAACGTCACGTCGAGTACACAGAACTACGACGCGGACGACTTCCGCGTTATCGGACCAGGTGGCCAGAGCTGGCAGTGCGCCAAGATCGGCGAGAGCCCCGCGCTCACTCGTGGGCGCCTGCAGCCTGGCTACAAAGTGACACTAGATGTATATTTCGACATACCCGTGAACCATGACGTGGGTCTATCCATCGAATGGTCGCGGGGCGGCAAGAAAGTGGATTTCCCGGTCAACACAAGCGCTGCCCTGGTGGCTCCCATGTAAATACCCGAGGCCACTCAAGCCAATTCAGCTGCCAAATCATCTCCGAATAGGAAGGCTCCATGTCGAGATACCCGATCGCGTACACACTGGGCCTGGATGTACGCGGTCGCGCTGCCGGCTCGACCGGGGCCGCCCGCGTCTGACACGCAGGGACCCGCCGGTCGCGCTCTGCCGCCCCGTCCCGCCCCGGCCCGCGCGCCGGGACGGCGGCGACCGGCCCCGCAGGGGTTCGTGACGTGGCAGGATTGCGGGGTGGGCTCGCTGATGCTGCTTGACACGGCGTCGCTGTACTTCCGGGCGTTCTACGGATACCCCGACACGGTGACAGCGCCGGACGGCACGCCCGTGAACGCCATCCGCGGCCTGCTCGACGGGATCGCCCGGCTCGTCAAGGACGGCCGGCCGAGGCCGGAGCGCCTGGTGGCCTGCCTGGACGCGGACTGGCGACCGCAGTTCCGCGTCGACGCCATCCCGTCGTACAAGGCGCACCGCGCCGAACCGGACGGGACCGAGCAGGTGCCGCCCGCCCTGGCGGTGCAGATCCCGCTGATCATCGGTGTGCTCGAGGCGGCCGGGGTGGCCATCGCCGAGCACGCGGGCTACGAGGCGGACGACATCATCGCCACGCTCGCCACACGGTCGCCGACACCCGTCGACGTGGTGAGCGGTGACCGGGACCTGTTCCAGCTCGTCGACGACGAACGGCACGTCCGCGTCCTGTACACCCAGCGGGGGCTCGCCAGGCTCGAAGCGGTCGACGAGGCGGTGGTCAGCGCGAAGTACGGCATTCCCGCCAGGGCCTACGCCGACTTCGCCGTGCTGCGCGGCGACCCGAGCGACGGGCTGCCCGGGGTGCCGGGAATCGGGGAAAAGACGGCCGCGACGCTCATCGGCGCGTTCGGCAGCCTGGCCGCGCTGACAAGCGCGCTTGACGCCGGGCACGGCGGTTTCCCGACGGGCGCCCGCAAGAAGCTGGAGGCCGCGCGCGGCTACCTCGAGGTGGCGCCCGCGGTCGTCAAGACCGTCACCGACGTGCCGCTGCCCGAGGTGGACGGAACGCTGCCCGCCAGCCCGCCCGACCCGGAACTGCTCGCCGAGATGGGGCAGGCGCTCGCGCTCGGATCCTCGCTGACCCGCTTCCGCGACGCGGTCACGAAAGCCACCTAAGGAGATCCGACATGAGCACCGACCACGACTCCGCGCTGTACCCGGCCGACCGGCTGGCCACGGCCGCGCGAGCCGTGCGCGCGGCTGGCCTCGGCGCGCTGCTGCTGACACCGGGCCCGGACCTGCGGTACGTGACCGGCTACGACGCCAAGCAGCTCGAGCGGCTGACGTGCCTGGCCATCCCGGCAGAAGGTGATCCCTTCCTCCTGGTACCGCGGCTCGAGCTCCCCGCGGCGCAGGCCTCCCCGGCCAGCGGCCTGGGGGTGGAGATGGTGGCGTGGGGAGAGACCGAAGGTCCGTTCGGAATAGTAAAAAACAGACTGGGCACGCTCGCCTCAGTCGGCCTGTCTGACCGCATGTGGGCGCTGCATGTGCTGCAGTTCCGCGCGGCGTTCCCCGCGGCGACGCAGGAACTCGCCAGCACCGTGCTTTCACCGCTGCGGGTGCGCAAGTCGCCGGCCGAGGTCAGCGCGCTGCGCGAGGCGGGCGCGGCGATCGACCGGGTGCACGCGCGCGTGCCGCAGTGGCTGCGGCCGGGACGCACCGAGCGCGAGGTAGGCGCCCAGATCGCCGAGGCCATCCTCGGCGAGGGCCACGTCCAGGTCGACTTCGTGATCGTCGGCTCCGGGCCGAACGCGGCCAGCCCGCATCACGACATCTCGGACCGGGTGATGGCGCAGGGCGACGTCGTGGTCGTCGACATCGGCGGCACGATGCCGTCCGGGTACTGCTCGGACTGCACCAGGACATACTCGATCGGGCAGCCGCCGCAGGACTTCGCCGGCTACTACGGCGTGCTCAAGGAGGCGCAGGAGGCGGCGTGCGCGGCGGTGCGGCCGGGGACAGCCGCGCAGGACATCGACCGGGCGGCCCGCGAGATCATCGCGGAGGCGGGCTATGGCGACTGGTTCATCCACCGCACCGGCCACGGCATCGGCCTGGAGTCACACGAGGACCCCTACATCGTCGAGGGCAATGACGCGCGCCTGGCGCCGGGGATGGCGTTCTCGATCGAACCGGGGATCTACCCCGGCCCGCACGGCGCGCGCATCGAAGACATCGTTGTCTGCACCGACGACGGGGTCGAGCGGCTCAACAACGTCACCAGGGAACTGGTGATCGTCTAGCGGCCGGTCTTAGCGATCGGTGCCGTCGCCCCGCTGCTGTTCGGCGAGGAACTGCTCGAACTGCGCGGCGAGCTCCTCCGCGGTCGGCATCTCCTCGCCCTCGGCGAGCAGGTCGCCGGTGTCCGCCGCCGCCGCGTCATACTGCTGCTCCAGGCCGCGGACCAGCTCCGCCACCTCGGCCGACTCGGCGACCTGCCGGTCGATGAGCTCATTGGTGCGGTCCGCCGCCTCGCGCAGCTCGAGCGCCGGCAGGTCGAGCCCGGTCAGCTCGCAAACCGAGTCGAGCAGCGCCAGCGCCGCGGTCGGGTACGCGGCCTGCGACAGGTAGTGCGGCACCTGGACGGCGAAGCCGACCGCGTCCCGGCCGGCCTCGCCGAGCCGCAACTGGAGCAGCGCCGACGCGCTGGACGGAACCTGCAGCTTGCTCGGCATCGGCACCCGGCTTGTGACCAGCCCCGACCGGGTGGCGTTCGCGATCACGCCGAGCGGCCTCGTGTGCGGGATACCCATCGGGATGCCAAGGTAGGTGACCACAGGGCCGACGCCGAGCCGGTCGGCGATCGACCGGACAGCAGCGGTGAACAGCTCCCACTCGTGGTCCGGCTCCGGCCCGGTGAGCAGCAGGAACCGCTTCCCCTTGGCGTCGGACACCAGCGAGACATCAAGCCGCGGCCGGTCGTAGCTCTCCCAGTGGTCCTTGTCGTAGGTCATCAGCGGCCGCCTGGACCTGTAGTCGAGCAGCCGGTCGGTGTTGAAGCTAGCCACCGTCTGGTGCTCGAACGCCTCAAGCAGGTGCTCGGTGAGCAGGCGCCCCGCAGCGCCGGCGTCCATGAATCCTTCGAGGTGAACAAGCATGACCGCGCCGCCTACGTCAGGTGTCGCCAGGTCCAGTTCGTAGAGCTCTTCCGGCTGCTGCATGCTTACAGTCTCCCACCACGTATCAGCGTCTTTGGCCGTGCAACGCCCCGAAGGTTGCGATCCATCCCTTGATGGTGGTGTTACGGATGAGTAAACCCTGAGATTATTCCGTTACCGTGTGGCGTCACGGGCATGAACAATTCACGTTAAGTTGTCGTGGTGGAAGAGATTGACCGCAGGATCGTGTCCTTGCTTTCCCGCAACGGACGCATGAGCTTCACGGAACTTGCCAGGCAGGCAGGCCTGTCGGTGTCCGCTGTGCATCAGCGCGTCCGCAGGCTGGAGACAGATGGTGTTATCACAGGTTATGTAGCGCTCTGTGACCCGGAGGTGATCGGGCTTCCGCTCACGGCGTTCATCTCGATAAAGCCATTCGACCCCGCCGCGCCGGACGAGGTGCCGCAGCGCCTGCGCCATCTGACCGCGATCGAGGCCTGCCACAGCGTGGCGGGCGAGGAAAACTACATCCTGAAGGTCCGGGTCGCCTCCCCGGGGGCGCTTGAAGACCTGTTGCAGCAGATCCGCAGCCTCGCGAACGTGTCCACACGCACGACGATCGTGCTCAGCACCCCGTACGAGAACCGCCCGCCGGGGATTTAGGGGATCTAAGAGCTCTTTTCTCCCGAACGGGGCCGTGGCTTCGCCTCCCGCGCCCTCTTACTCCCGCGGCCGCAGGCCGTCCAGCATGAGCGACAGCAGCCTGTCGGTCTGTTCGGGGGAGCGTTCGGTCGTCACGACGATGCCGTGCACCAGCCGCAGCACGTCGTCGGCGCTGATGTCGTCGCGCAGCACCCCCGCCTGCTGAGCGTGCCCGAGCAGGCGATCGGCGGTGTCGTGCATCGCCGACCAGCAGCTTGTCATCAGCTCCGAGTCCCTGCCGAGCCCGGCGATCAGCGAGCTTGACAGGCCGCGCTTGGTGACCAGGTAGGCGGCCAGCGCCCGCAGCCAGCCGGCGAACGCCTGCTGGGGGGTCGCGGTCGCGACGAGGTCGTCCGCCGTCGCGCAGACCGACTCCACCTGGCTGCGGAACACCGCCGCCTGCAGGTCCAGCCGGGTGGGGAAGTGCCGGTAGAGCGTGCCGATTCCCACGCCAGCCCGGCGGGCGATGTCGTCGAGCGGCGCGTCCGCGCCGTGCTCGGCGAACGCCGCAGTCGCGGCGTCGAGCAGCTTGGCGCGGCTGCGGCGCGCGTCGGCGCGCATGGGGGTTGCTTCTGCGGTACTCATCAGCTCACGTCAAAACTAGTTTGCCAAAACGGAGGGTCCCTCCGTATAGTAAGCGGAGTGGACCTCCGAATCTTTCCCCATCGTACCGCGAGTCCGGCCGAAAGGCGCCCGGCCGGACGACGCGGCGTCGCACTCGCCATCATGCTCGGCGCCCAGCTGATGATCATCCTTGACGCGACCGTGGTGAACATCGCGCTGCCGCACATTCAATCGGGGCTGCACTTCTCGGCGACCAGCCTGTCCTGGGTGATGAACGGGTACACGCTGACGTTCGGCGGGCTGTTGCTGCTCGGTGGCCGTGCCGGTGACATCCTCGGCCGGCGCCGCATGTTCATCGCGGGCATCATCGTGTTCACGGTGGCCTCGCTGGCGGGCGGCCTGGCCACCTCGGCCCCGATGCTGCTCACCGCCCGCGCCGTGCAGGGCGCCGGCGGCGCGCTCGCCTCACCGGCCGTGCTGGCGCTGCTCATCAGCAGCTTCCCCGAAGGCCGCGAGCGCACCAGGGCGCTTGGCGTCTACGCCGGCGTCGTGACCGGCGGCGCGTCGCTCGGGCTCGTCCTCGGCGGCCTGATCACCCAGTGGCTGTCCTGGCGCTGGGTGCTGTTCGTCAACGTGCCCATCGGCGTGGCCATCGTCGCCGCCACCCCGCGGTTCGTGCCAGAAACGCCCCGGCTGCCCGGCCGGTTCGATCTGGCCGGCGCGGTTACCTCTACGGTCGGCGTCGCCATGCTCGTGTACGGCTTCATCAGGGCCGCGTCGAGCGGCTGGGGCGACCACGTGGCGATTGGCGCGTTCGTGGTCGCGGGCGTCTTGCTCGCGCTGTTCTTGCTGACCGAGGCCCGTGTCCCGCAGCCGATCACGCCGCTGCGGCTGTTCGCCGACGCGGCGCGGTCCGGCTCGTACGCGGCGCGGCTGCTGCTCGTAGCCGGCATGTTCGGGATGTTCTACTTCGTCATGCTGCTGCTGCAGGAAGTCCTCGGCTTTGGCCCGCTGAAGGCCGGCGTGTGCTTCCTGCCCATGACGCTCGCCCTGTTCGCGGTGTCCCGGCTGGCGCCTCGCCTGATGGCGGTGGCCGGACCGCGGCGGCTGATGATCGTCGGCATGCTCCCGGCGATCGTGGCGATGGCGTGGCTGTCGCGCGTCTCGCCGGCCACCGGCTACTGGACCGGCGTGTTCGGCCCGATGCTGCTGCTCGGCGCCGGGATGGGCGTGGTAATCGTGCCGTTGACCTCGGCATCGCTGGCCGGCGTGCGCCCGGAAGACTCCGGTGCCGCCTCCAGCATGGTCAACGTGATGCAGCAGGTGGGAGGGTCGCTGGGCCTGGCGGTGCTGGTCGCGGTCTTCGGCACGGCGAGCAGGAACGCGGCAGCCCACCCGGCGGCGAGCCTGGCGGGCCTGTCTCCGGCGGCCTTCCAGCAGCATGTGCTCGCGCACGGCATCTCCGCCGCGTTCGGCCTGGCCGCCATCTTCGACGTGGTGACCCTGCTGATCATCGTCGCGCTGCTGCGCGACCGCCCAACGCCGCCAATCGCGGCCAGCAGGCGCGAACCCGTCAGCGCGGGCGCCGGCGCACGCGTGCGAGTCCCCGACATAGCCGACACCGAGTAGCCGCAACGGCGCCACATGGCTGTCTCCGGTTAGCCGGAGACAGCCATGTCGCCGTCGGGCAGCCGTCTCAGGCGGCCCACCGCCACCTGAGGCCTCGCCGTCCCCGCTTATCGCGAAAACTCTAGGAAATGTTTGCCTTAACTGTCGCTATAACGACAGTTAAGGCAAACATTTCGAATTAGGTGACGGTGACGGGGACCGTCTGGGAGTAGCGGACGCGGCCGAAGTACATCAGCTTGACCAGCAGCCATGACTCCCAGCCGGGGGTGGCCGTGGCGGGAACCGTGACACGGAACCCGAGTATCGCGTCCCCGCCTGGGTCCACCTCGACGCTCCGCGTCCACGGGGCGGTCCCCTGCCATGTGCCGAACGGCGAGATCAACTGCACCTCGCCGCGAAGCTGCGACAAGAGGCGGCTGCCTACCCGCACCGTGAGCTCGCCTGACTCGCCGGGCGCCAGCCGCAGCGCTTGGGTGAGCGTCTCGAGGTCTACCTCGTCGTTGAGCGCCTGGACGTCGGACTGCAGCCGGAAGAACAGTTCCTCTGGCGGCAGGTCCGCGTCCACCCCGCCCGGCTCGCCCACCGTGACCAGCGCCGCGTCCTCGAGTTCCTGGCCGAGCCGGTCGCGGATCCGCGCGGCGACGAAGTACCGCCCCGGCTGGGTCGAAGGGAGCGTTCGCACTGAAACGTCCCAGGTCGCGAACCCGCTGCCGGGCAGGTCGTAGCGCAGCTTGCTGCCTGAGCTCGCGGGCGCGTCGCCGATCTCGGCGACCAGGCCGACGGGCACCACGAGTTCCGCCTCCCCTTTCGCCGGCTCGGGGCCGCACGCCACGGTCAGCCGGATCCGGCCGGTTTGCTCGCCGCTCGCCTCGCCGGGCCCGCGCAGCGTAACCCTGGCCGGCGTGAAGTGCACCGCGACAGGCACGTTGCCCGCGGGCGCCGGGCCCTTCCCGTGCAGCCAGTACCGCGTGTAGACCGGCTGCGCCGGCTCTGGCGGCCCAGGCTCTGGCGGCCCCGGCCTGCTGGCGGCGGGGGCGGCGGAGGCGGCGGGGGCGGCGACGCGCAGGCCCACCGTGACCGTTTCGAACGGGGTGAGGCCGACGAAGGCGACGCCGTCCTCCACGGACAGCGGCGTTTCCTGCGACTGCTCGAGGATGTCGCCGCGCCAGGCGGCCTCGATGCCCGGCGACAGCCGCAGGCGGGCCAGCGCCACCTGGCCGTCGGTCTCCCGCAGCCGGACGGTGACCTCGCGCTCCGCGGCCGGCGTGCCCGGCCTGCCGGACGCCAGCGGGTTGCCATACGGCTTGAGCGCGGTCAGCGTGACGTTAGGCCCGCCGCCGACCGAAACCCCGGCGCCGGAATCACCGGAATCACCGGACGCCCGCGCCTGCGGGTGAACCGTGGCGAGCAGGTCGTGGGTGTAGTCCTCGGCCGCGGCGTTGAAGCCCCCCTCGCGCCAGCCGCTGCCGCTAGAGGCGAGCGCGTAGGCGAACGTGTGGCTCCAATGCTGCCAGGCGAAGCTGCTGCCGTCGGGGGCCGAACGCTGTTCCCCGTCGATCCAGACCCCGCTCGGCCAGCTTGAGCAGGCGCGGAACAGCGACATCCACAGCGTCCCGTCCGGTGTGACGACCCCGCTTGGCGTGCCGCGGTTGAATACCGCGACCGCCGCGTCGGCGAGCGGCGCCTCGACGGGCAGGGCCGCCTCCGCCACGTCCGCGCGCACGGACCTGGTCCGCGCGTCGGCGAGCAGTTCAGCGATCGCCTTCTCCAGCTCGCCCGGCCCGCCCGCGGCGACGATGAGCACCGGCAGGTCGCGCGGACCGCGCAGGTCCGCGCCCGGAGTGAACGCCTGCGCCCGCGGCCGGGAGGCCGGCACCCACAGCCGCGCGGGGACGCCGTCCGCGGTCAACGCCGCGAGCCGCTTGGCGATCGTCGGGTCGCAGTTGGCCAGGACTTCGGCGGTGAACGAGTTCTCGCCGGGCCCGCCGAGCGCGATGCGGAAGTCCGGCAGGTTAGAGTCCAGGTCCACCGACCCGTAGCGCGGTCCGGCGGCACGCGAGCAGGTAGCCGTGACGCCGGCCCGGGCCAGCCAGACAATCAGGTTCCTGATGAGACGGCGGTCCTCGTTCCGGATGAGATCGGGGGTTATCACCTCAGCAACACCGATCGCCTCAGCCGCCTGACCATCCGGCGTGGAAAGCGATACCCGGGCGACCGAGCCGAGGCCGAACCAGTGGTTGGCCGGGTTGTCCAGCGTCCACCAGTGCGCCGCGGTGTCTGCCTCAGGCACCCCGAATGGCCGTCCGATCACCGCGGTCGCCGTCTGGTACACGGGCAGGCCGCCGGGGACGTCGGCGGGGAAGCGGACCCGCAGCAGCCGGTCCTTGCCGATCGACCCGGACACGCGGGTGCGGAACTCGACCCGGTCCGCGCCGTCCCACAGCAGCGTTTCCTGGGTGATCGCGAGGTCGCCGAGCGGGAACGTCGCGACAAGCCGCGACCCGACGGCGCTGCGCTGCGCGCGGACGGTCGCGGGGACATCCGCGGACCCGGCGCCCGGGCCCTTCGGCGACAGGTGCCAGGGGCCCTCGCCCCAGCGCGGGTGCTTGTCGTACTCCTCTTGCAGCACGAGTTCGTTGCCCGGTCCGCGCAGCACGACGCGGCCGTCACGCTTGTCGGTGATGGCGAGCGTGCCGCCGCGCTCGGCGTCCGCCGTCACGGCGAACGCGTCGTTCTCGATCGTCACGCCGCCGGCGCCGCCAGCTGCGACGCCGCCGCCAGCGACGCCACCGGGCACGCCAGTGTCGGTCCAGCCTTGCGCGGCTGCGTCTGGAGCGGCGGCCGGCCGCAGCGGGTAGCGCCGGAAGCCGAGCCCAGGCACGTCGCGGGCGCGGAACGTCAGCGTCACCTCGGCCAGCGAGCCGTCCTTGTGCCGCGCGATGCCCTCGGCGAGCGCTGGGAGCGGCGCGCCGCCGGCCGGGTCGCCGACCGCCAGCCACGCGGTGCCGGGCTCGTCCAGGCGGACGGTGACGCAGGCCATGCCGTCCCGCTCGCGGGCCAGCCCGTTGAACACGGTGACCGCGAGCCCGCCGCCGGCGCTTCCGGGGCCGCCCGCGGCGATGAAATCGATCGCACCGCGCCGCGCCTCGTCTCCGCGCTGCCACGCCTCCCGCCAGCCGGCCAGCAGGTCCAGGTACACCTGGTCGGATTCGGTGCCGGTGATCGCGTCGTGGTGCGCCCCGTAGGCGAGTTGCCGCCACGCCTTGTCCAGCGACTCGGCCGGGTACGGCGCACCAGACAGCCAGGCGAGCGTCGCCAGCCGCTCGCCCTCGGCGACCGCCGTCTCGGCCGCCCGGTGGGCGAGCTTAGTGTCGGCGTAGGAGACGTCCTTGCCGGTGTAGACCGGGTTCATATCCCGCGTCTGCGGCGTGATCCAGACACCGGACGCCGGCGCCGCGGCCGCCGCCCGGACCGCGTCGAAGAAGTCGCGCGGCACCGCGGTGACGAACCGCGGCCACAGGTAGCGGCCGTTCCACGACCGGTGGATGTCGGTGACCCAGCGGGCCGGTATGACGTGGTCCGAGCCGACCGGGAGCATGACGTTCCGCGTGGCGGCCACCGCGGCCAGCGAGCGGAACTGCTCGTACGCGGCCCGCTGCGCGGATGCCAGGTCTTGTGCGGTGTGCAGCGTCCAGCCCGCGCCGTAGTGGTTGGCCATGTAGGCGGTCAGCAGGCCGTTGCCGTCGGGGGAGAGCCACTCGAACTCCGCCGGGAACTGCATCCGGCCGTTGTCTTCCGGGCCCCACTGGTGGAACGGCCCGCGCGCCCACGAGGACGAGGTGAGCCCGGCGGCCGCCATCAGCCCGGGGAACCCCGGGTCGTGGCCGAACGAGTCGAGCATCCACGCGGACCTCGGATCCGCGCCCAGGATGTCGCGCTGGAAGCCCATCCCGTACAGCGCGTTGCGGATCGTCACCTCAGCGTTCGTCAGGTTCGTGTTCGGCTCGTTGTAACTGCCGCCGACAAGCTCGACACGGCCGTCCCTGATCAGCCCGCGAAGCTCAGCGCGGTCGGCGGGGAACGCGTCGAAGTGCGGCTTGAGGTAGTCGATCTCGGCGAGCACGAACTTGTAATCGGGGTCCCTGCGCGCCTTCTCCAAGTGCAGCCGGACGAGCTCGAACGCGGTCCTGGTGTCGGGCAGTTCGCCGTCCTCGTCCGGCAGCACCAGCCTGGCCTCGGTGAACTGACCCTGGGTGTTCCACCACACCGGGTCATAGTGGAAGTGGCTGACCATCCACATCGTCCAGCCGGGCTCGGCGACCGTGAGCCGCGCGGCGAACTCGACGCGGCCCGCCGCCGTCTCGGCGATGACTGTGGCGGGCCGGACAGTGCCAGGCGCGCCCGCGATGGCGACGGCCACCTGATAGGTGCGGCTTTCGCCCGGTGCTGTTGCCGTTATCCCGAACGGGACCGGGGTTCCTATCCCAGTTCCGGCGATTCGCAGCGTGGCCTGAGCGCCGGTCTCACTAGTCTCCGTGCTCTCAACAGTGACCCTGACTACCTGCAGCGGCCTGCTGGCGCTGCCCTGGAAGAGGTCGGTGGACTCCACGCCATTGATCCGCATATCACCATCGTCCCACGAAAACCCGGGTGTGTGAGGCCTGGAAAGAAGTCTTCCGACAACCTTGTCAGAAGAAGTGTTTCGAGCGTAGTATTTCGAAACATGAGTTCCGAAGAAGGCCAGCCTCCCGAACAACGGGAGACGCTGAACCTCACCGACCCGACGATGATGCGGGCCCTCGCGCACCCCGTGCGGATGGCACTGCTCGAGCTGTTCGCGGTCAATGACACGCTGACCGCCACACAGGCCAGCGAGGCCCTTGGGGAGTCGCCGGCGAACTGCGCGTTCCACCTGCGCACCCTCGCGAAGTACGGCTTCGTGCGGGAAGCCGGCGGCGGGCGGGGCCGGGAGCGTCCCTGGCAGATGGTGCACAGGTCGCTCAACCTGTCCCCCGGCACCCTGGACGACCCGCAGGCGAAGGTGGCTGCCGAGGCGCTCGGCAACGTCTTCATGGACAGGTGGCTGGCCCGTGTCAGGCGCGCGGTGCTGCGGACCTGGCCCGCCGAGTGGGAGCGGACGGCGCAGGCGCGCCAGGTCCTGCTGTTCCTCACCGTGGAGGAGACCGCGCAGGTGGGACAGGAGATCAGCGCCATACTCGACCGGTACCTGGGACGGCTCGCCGACGCGTCGCTGCGCCCGGACGGATCGGTCCCGGTCGAGTTCGGCATCTTCGCCTACCCGCGTGACGACCTGGCTCCGCTGCCTGAGGACCAGCCTCCGCTGCCTGGGGGCAAGGCCAGCAAAGAAACCGACGAGTAACTTCGAGATATAACTTGACGAACCGACCAAACGCGATACATCTTAAGTGTGCCAAGCCAACGTTAGCCGGGCGATGCGCGCCCGGCGGCCCAGAGAGGAAGCATCATGCATCTCGAGATGGCCAGAGCACTGGCCGAAGAACATCAGCGTGAGATTGCCCGCCGGGCCGACCAGGCACGGGCGGCGCGCGTGGCACGTGGCGCCGACGAGTCTGTCAGCGACGTCCACGACAGCGGCGCCACGGGCTGGCGCCTGCCGCGCTACCGCGTCCGCTGGTCGCACACCACGTTGCCGGCCATCGGGACCGCCGGCCGGCGCGAGCGGTCATGGGTCATCGTCATCTCGGCAACCAGGGGACTTTAAGCAGGTCGCAGCCCCGCGATGCGCTAGATAGCCCCGCGGGCGCGCGGTACTGTGGGAAACGAGGCGGGGGACATCGTTTTCCCTTCACCCCACCTGGGCTTATTTACTAGAGCGCGGGTCCGATAGACGCGAGTTTACAAGGAGTGCCATGTCGATGTCCGACCGGCCCGCGACGCTGCGCGATGTAGCGGCCGCGGCACGGGTGCACCCGGCCACCGCGTCCCGGGCGCTGAACCCAGGGACCAGGCTGCTCGTCAGTGAGGAGACGGCGCGCCGGGTCACCGAGGCGGCCGAGCGGCTCGGTTACCGGCCCAACCCAGTGGCGCGGTCGCTGCGAACCCGGCGCTCGCACACCATCGGGGTGCTGATCCCCGACCTGAACAACCCGCTGTTCCCGCCGATCGTGCGCGGCCTCGAGGACCGGCTCGCCAAGCACGGCTACGTCGCCCTGATCGGCAACACCGACGCGGACACCACACGCGAGCGGATGGTCTTCGACCAGATGCGCGC
>Ga0126381_100002762_pt1 | contig 19032 bp, 17 predicted proteins | sample PanSoiMetPlot_28_FD_96465 | JGI IMG/M metagenome (GOLD analysis project Ga0126381, IMG submission 96465) | Tropical forest soil microbial communities from Panama - MetaG Plot_28 | ecosystem: Environmental > Terrestrial > Soil > Tropical forest > Bulk soil | place: Panama | collected 2016-02-17
ACCGAGGGACTCGTTTATACGTGGTGTGATCGGTGCTCCTCCGGGGTGGTTGTTTGTCCAGGCGGACTACTCCCAGATCGAGTTACGCATCGCTGCCCACATCGCCAAGGAGAGGAGGATGCGGCGTTCGTTTCTGACGAACCAAGACTTGCATCTCGTCACCGCGTCCTCTCTTACTGGGAAATCACCGACGATGGTAACGAAGGAGGAGAGAAAGAAAGCGAAGGCGGTTAACTTCGGGTTCCTCTACGGCATGTATCCCAAGAAGTTCCAGTCGTATGCGTTCGAGAACTACGGCGTCGAGGTGAGCATGGCCGAGGCCGAGCTCGCGCGCCAGAAGTACTTCACGATGTTCCGCGATCTGGAGGCGTGGCATGATCGGCAGAAACGTGTTGCCCACAATTATCACCGCGTCGTCTCACCACTCGGACGCATACGACATCTACCAGATATCCTCTCTTCGGATAACGGTGTCCGTATGGAAGCGGAGAGGCAGGCGATCAACAGCCCTGTTCAGGCCACCGCGAGTGATCTTATGCTATTCTCCATGGTTCAGCTCGCGCCTCAGCTTAACCCGAAGACAGCTTTCCTGGTCGGCACACTCCACGATGCTATCTTCCTCCAAGTCCGCGAAGAAGCCATCGACGAGATAGCACCTGTGGTCAAAGACGTGATGGAGAACTTGCCCTTGCAGAAGACATTCGGCCTCGAGCTGTCAATCCCCATCGAAGTCGAGGTCGAGTACGATCAGCATTGGACGGGGACTCCAGATGCAAGTGGGCTAGGCATTGGGGTGTGATACAATGTACGTAGGAGGTGATTGATGCCAGGGATGAATCAGTCGCGGATCAAAATGTTCCGCCGTTGCCAGAAGCAATACTCCTTCCGCTACGACTATGCGGAGGATGGTCTCGAGCTCGTACCGAAAGTACCGAAGGTACAACTCCGACGCGGAACGTGGCTACATGCACTGCAAGAGGCCCACAACCGCGAGTGGGCCTCGGATAGTGGGTTCGACATTCCCTTCCAACCGTGGGAGGACGTACACGAGGGCTTCACGAAAGAGTACGACGAGCTCTTCGACGAGGAAAAGGAGGAATACGGTAATCTCCCCGACGAGTGCTGGCGTTTGTGGATGGGGTACCTGCGATTCTGGAAGGAGGAGGCAGAGCAGTACAAGGTCGCAGCGCTGCACGATGGATCGCCAGCCATCGAGTTCGTAGTCGAGCACAAGCTACCGAAGATCGGCAAAGAGTTCCCCTTCAAGGGGCGCATCGACCTCATGGTCGAGGATCAGGAGTACGGTGGGTTGTGGATCAGAGACGCCAAGTGGGTGAAGACCATCCCTGACGACGAAGAACGGATGATGAGCCCACAGAACTGCATGTACGTCTGGGCAGGCCGTAAGCTGGGGTACGATCTGCGTGGGTTCGTCTACGACTACGGACGCACGAAGCCCCCAGCGATACCACAGGTGCTCAAGCGCGGCACGCTCAGCATGAGGAAGCGCATGGACACTGACTACTACACCTACGTCCAGGCGATCAAGGACTTGCACGGCGAGATGTGGAAGGACTACGCAAAGGCAGTGTACCGCCCGAAGCTTCTCGAACTGAAGGACCGTCAGGTTCTGTGGTATCGTCGAGAAAGGATCCCCATTGAAGACCACAAGATCAGGCAGGCGCTACTCGAGTTCATCGTCTCGGTACGAGATATCCAGAGGCGGTCCAAGTTTGCCCCGCGTTCGTACTTCTATAACTGCCGCTGGGGTTGTGAGTATCACGGTCTTTGCGTAAGTGAGTTCGCGGGCCTCGACATAGAACCACTGATCGAAGCAGACTACACAACGTCGGAGGAAAGATATGCCGAGGACCAGACGATCGACCTCCTCAAGGACTGACCGTTCTGAGGTCACCGCTCGTGTTCGGGCGAAGATCCACCCAGCAAGCGAGTTGTCGCAGAACCAGAACGTGCTCATCTACGGCGACTCGGGCACAGGTAAGACTCGTCTAGCAGCGAGCGCACCGAAGGTACTGATGCTGGACGTGAACGATAAGGGCCACGACTCGGTCCGTCGAGACATCAACCCGGACTACATACAGATCGAGTACTGGCGGGAAATCAACGACATCTACTGGTTCCTACAGGAGGGGGACCACAGCTATGAGTCAGTTGCTATTGATACCGTGTCAAACCTGCAGAACATCTGTATGGATTTTGTCCTCGGTGACGAGGCCTCGCGCGATGCTTCTCGGGACCCGGACATGCCCAGTCGACAGGCCTGGGGTAAGGTGGGTAAGCTCATGCGGACTCAGATCATCAACTACCGCAACCTGCCCATCAACACGATCTTCGTCGCGCAGCTGCGGGCTAGGCAGATCGGCGATGAGGACGACGACACGGGCGAGATCCTGTATGGTCCCGAGGTATCACCCAGCATCGAGAAGTCACTCAAGGCTGCGGTGGGGACTATCGGATATCTCACGAAGAGGGAGGTGGTAATCAGGAACAAGAAGCGTAAGACCGCGCGCAAGGAGATCAGGCGCCGACTACTCCTCGGCGACTCGGAGCGGTACGTGTCTAAGGACAGGAACGGGGTCTTCCCCGACCTCATCGACGCGCCAGATCTTGCGGATATGTTAGCACTGATATACGAAGGGAGAGATAGTGGCTAAGAAAGTCAGGATCGACTTCACCGGTGTATCCGAGGAGATCCGCTCAGGCGGGCGCGCAGCGCGTGTCCCCGAGGGTGACTACCTCGTCAAGCCGATGAATGCAGAGCTTCGTCGCTCAGACAAATCAGGCAGCAAGTACTTCTCGTGGCGTTTCCAGATCGTGGAGCCCAAGAAGTACAAAGGCAAGACTCTGTACGACCGCACGTCCCTCAAGACTGAGGCACTGTGGAATCTTCGCAATCTAGTCTTCGCCGCTATCGGTAAGAACGTCGCCGGTAGCATCGTCAACTTCGACCCCGAGAAGATCTACGGCAAGACGCTGATGGTCACCGTGGAGGACGACGAGTACGAGGGCAACATTCGCTCGCAGATCGTCGACTACCAGCAGAAGAAGAAGTACGGTGCCAAGGATGACGACGAGGAGGAAGATGGCGAAGAGGAAGACGACGACGAAGAAGAGTACGACGAAGAGGAAGAAGAAGAGGATGAGGAAGAAGACGAAGATCTCGAAGACGTCGATGTAGAGGAGCTCTAAGTTCCGCTGCGCGCGGAGAGGGGGCATCATACTTCGCGGGATGGTGCCCCCTCACTTTGTTATCATGTATGGTGAGGGACGGGCCGAAGGCCTTGGGTTATCTATCTGGAGAAAACCCCATGGCTACCAACATGACCGTCCCTTTTTCTATGCCTAGGCAACCGGAAGGGAAACTCGTCTCCAAGGCTCGCAGCCTAATTGCAGAGCGCGGTGGTCGCGCCTTCAATATCCAGGGCGACGCAGAGAACTTCCAGGAAGTCGGGATACCGGATCTCCTCTTTTGCTACCAGGGGAGATTCGTCGGGGCAGAGGCGAAGATGCCAGGGAACTCACCGAGCGCGAAGCAACGCGCCATCCTCAACGAAATCGTGGAAGCTGGGGGCTACGGGTTAGTGTTCACAACGGTTGAGGAGGTATCTCGCTTGCTGTCGAGGATCGACAGGGAGGTGGCAAGTGGGTATCCGCCTAACCGTACTACTGTGTGGTATAGTCCTCATGTTAGGACTAGCACGAAGCGCCAAAGCTGACCTACTAGCGAAGTACCCCCGCATCACCCAGAACCTTCTTTGTATCCACCGCTACGAAGGGTCGTGGCGGGATCCCAGCGCACCGTACTGGGGCGGATTACAGATGGACCGCTCGTTCATGAGGTCTTACGCGCCATGGGCATATAGGAGGTGGGGTACGGCCGATCACTGGCCGTGGCGAATACAAGTCCGCGCCGGGATTCGTGCTGTCCTGGTGCGGGGCTACAGTCCTTGGCCGCGTACGCGATATCTTTGCGGCGTCTGAGGTGAATGCTGCATTCTCGATGACGCGATTCATCAGCTCGATGTGTCCTGCGTCCGCACAGCTCTTCTAATGCGTGCTACAGTGATGCCCGACACTCGCTGATCGTTATGTCGAGGGGTGGGGGCGATGAGCAGACCCCCACCCCTCCCCTACGCATCCAGTGTCTGTGGCTAGCAGACTGGGCGCGGGCTACTTCTTACCTGACTTCGCTCCAGCCATGTGAGAGTAGCGACGGGCGGCGACGAACCCACCCCCGAGGTAGTTCTTGAGGGGGATGTAGGAGTTCACTGTTCCAGTGTGGGGAGACTCCTGAATCATGCCGTGGCCGACGTACAATCCGACATGGTTAGGACCCGCGTGACCCGGCTCAGTGAACACCGCATCCCCCGGCTTGAGTTGATTGAGAGATACTGGTGTGCCTTCCTTGACTTGCTCGTAGGTCGTGCGGCCGATCTTGATGCCAGCATCCTTCATCACGTTCTGCAGGAACCCCGAGCAATCCATGCCAGTTGCGCGGGATGTACCGCCCCACTTATACGGTACGCCGAGGTAGCCCTTCGCTGCCTGCGTGATCGCAGTGCCATGGCCGCCCATACTCGGTAGGAGGCGTGGCGATGCGGCACGAAGCATGGGGTTGTTCTGTGTAACGGGGTTCTTCACATACTTCTGCCAGTCGAATGGATTGGGATCCATAGCTGACAGGGTATCCGACGCACCAAGCAGGTCGTTGTGCTCAGCGGTGCTGGGGATCTGAGCTTGTGCCATGTCTTTCTGTGCCATCGCTAAGAAGTTGGGCATCTGAGGGGTAGTGGGAGCGCTCAGACCCTGCCCAGCCGAGGCAGTGGCGGCCAAGGGCGACTCTTGGGGAGCAGCTCCCACATTTGGAAGACCCCCGCCTAGGATCTTGTTTACGTAGTTATGTGTCTCCGCGAACGGAGGAACGCCGCCGTACTTGACCACAGCGCCTGGGCCAGCATTGTATGCGGCTAGCGCTTCTCGCCAGTTGCCGAACTTGTCATACTGATCCCGTAGGTAGTGGGCGCCTGCCATGATGTTTTCCCGGGGGTCGAGCGGGTTACTCACGCCCAGCCCTTTCGCCGTCGCGGGCATGAGCTGCATCATGCCAATAGCGCCCACAGGTGAACGCGCTGCTGGATTGCCGCCAGACTCTGCCATAATCTGACGCTCCAAAAGGCCTTGGGGGATCCCGTACATGCGGGATGCTTCGCGGATTGTCTGCCTGAAAGGTGCTAGTGACATTATGGCCTCGCTGCTAGGGCGGGTGTGGGCTGCATCTCCTTGACCATCTTCTTCCACTCGTTCACAGCCGAGCCGATACCCGGAGTGCTCCAGATATCGTTAGCTGCTGTCGTTAGGTCAGATTCTGTGAGACCTCGTTGCTTGAGGCCCTCAGTCCACTGCTGAGCCTGCGACGGAGTTACGTACTTGTGCTGCAGCATGAAAGCGATGCCTGCCTGTGCGCGGTTCATCGCTGGCAGCGACTTGAAGGAGTTGGCTCCATGAGCATGGGCGTACTGTGCCATGTAGAGGTCGCGCATCTCCACAGCGTCTATGTCGTGCTTCAGAGCGCTGAGTGTGTTGCCTGGTAGTGGTGAGCCTGACTTCTTGGCGTACGCCTGTAGCTGGTGCGGTAGTTGCTGAAGCGTGTAGTCGTGTCGGAACTTGATCTCGTCGGGCATCGACAATGCCTGTTCGTAGTCCTTCATGCCGAGGGCGGCAGTCTTGTTCGGGTCGAGTAACTTCGTTGTGGGGATGCCGAAGAACTGCTTGAGCCCTTCCATGGGCCCCTGCTCCATCGTGCCGCCACCCTTCTTGGAGGTCATAAAGGTGTGGAGCGCCGCGAGCGGGGCGAATCGACCGAGCATTTCTGAGATGGGTTTCGACACTCGTTCTCCGCCACGGTATGCCTGACCGTAGCGCGATTGCCCAGTGAGTAGTTCCAACCCGAGTCCGAATGCTGGCGACAACTCACTACCCAGCGACTCAGTCTGACCCTTCGTGAGCCCAGGCAACGACTCCATGAGTGAGCCAAGTGTCTCACCCGGGTTGAGGATGCCCGTCTCGAACAGTTTGCCTCCACCGTAGGGAGCGTACCCCTCAAGCCACGAGGGTACCATGCCGTTGTGGCCAGCGTAATACTCCTTGACGCGCTTGTTGCCCTCACGCGCTAGCTCCATGCCCACAGCAGCCTGAGCCGGATGCTGGAACGGGAAGCGCATGGTGTACGTCGATGCACCGCGAGTCCAGCCCCACGCAGTAAAGAGCTTAGCGAGTGTCTGACGCTCGCCAGGCCCCATCTCCGAGTAGTCGATTGCCTCCTGCTGCGCACGCCGACCGATGGTGCGAAACCGCTGTGGGTTGGTTTTCATTAGGTTGGACCACTCATCGGCGTTCTTGTACCCCGCATGGATCAGCTCATGGGCGAGGCTCATGCGACGCCAGTACCTATCGTCCACATTGTGCCAGAAGTGCGCGAGCTTCTGAGTCGTAGAGGAACGGAACGAGGCCCGCTCGTTGTACCGCTCCATGCGAGCGAGCGCGTACTTGCCCTCGTAAGCGCGAGCGATACCGCCACCGAAGTGGCCAGCGCCCACAGCGTTGTCGAACATGGCCTTCTGTTCTGGGGTCATCTTCGGGAACTCTTTGCGGATCTTGTAAGCATTGCGGAAAGCGAACGCGCCGGCCTGTGAGGCGTGCAGGATGCCGTTCTGCACAGCCCATGCGAGGTAACCGGGGTGCAGGAAACGACCAGCGCGGACAGCCTGCGTCACCGAGTCCATGACGTTCATGGCCCGAGCTAAATGGCCCTGGTCTGGCCCCGTAATCTGCATCCTCTGCCACATTGCCTTCGGAATGTAGCTGTAGTCATCGGGCTCAGCAGCGAGTTTCGCTGGATCCTTCTCGACCATGTCCTGCCACTGGCGCGCTATGTTGGCATCGCCGGCGTACTTCTTCCACTTGTTAATCGACGCCGGAGGCTTCTTAATGCCGACCCAATGTTCCATCGCGCCCCTCTTCTCAGCTTCCGTGACAGCACCCTTGAGCGCCACATCTGAACCCTGACCGCCATGGTACAGTTGGTGCCAGGTATCGACATGAGTCTTCGCGGACCCGATAGCGAACGCGCGACGCTGCGCTTCAGCTGCAAGCGCCTTGCGCTGCTTGGTCGACATTTCTGCCGTACGCTGTGGTAGCGACTTCAGCTCGGGTGTCCAGAAGTCCTTCTTCGCCTGGTCGAGGACACGCATCTGATGCTCGTGACCAAGATCGACACCGGGTTGATGCGTAAGACCCTTGATCGAACCAGGAGGAGGCTCAGGTATATCCTCGTTGCCGTGGAAGTTGATGGCTGCGGGTTCACCGGTGTCGGGGTCGAAAATGCCTGTGAATTGATGCCACGGTGCGTGGTACAGTTCCTCGCCACCATGCTCGAACTCGTTGTAGATCTGCTCTGCCTCGCTCACGTCAGCATGAGCGCTACCGACGTGGCCGTTGATTACCTGCCTCGTCTTGGGGTTGTAGAACCCCGACCAGTGAGACAGCCAGGGTTCCTTTTCGATGTCCGCAGGCGTCGGCCGCTTGTAGAACGTCATGGGAGTGCCCGTCGTTGGGTGATTCTCACCCAGCATCCTACCCTCAGTGGGGTGAGTAACGATAGGCTCTTCCTTGTCGTATGGACCCTTGAGACCGAACTGCTTCGCGATGCGGACCTCTTCGATACCGCGACGGATGTTTGTAGCCATCTCCACATCACGGCGCGTGAGCTTACCTGCCTTACCCGCGTAGCCCATACCAGTGAGTTGGTTAGTGAGACGAAGTTCTCGACTGGCACCACGGATCATGGGTTCAGTCTTGGCGGACAGCACGTGCTGCTCGCGGCGGATAGCACGCTCGGTGAGCGGATCGAGAAGGTGCTTCTGAATCCGACCACCCAGGGCACCCTTGAACGCCGGTGGGTTGATCGTGAGTGGTTCGTTGTGGGCCTCAACAAGTTTCTCGTTGGCCTTCTGCGTGAGGATCCTCTGCACAGCTTTTTGCTTGCCCGGGAACTGCTCAAGCCGCTTGTCGTGGAAGTTGATCTTCACTACGCGGCCTGACTCGGGGTCGATGATCGCTGACGCCTGGGCATGAGTACTATGTGTGCCGCCACCAGGCCTCGCCTCGAGGTCAGCATGGCTCTCACCAGGCGCTCCGATGATCGCATTCTCAGGATCGTGGGTCTTCAGGTAGATCGGCATGCGACCGAGGTATGGCGACTTCTTGATCGCATCAGCTGACGGGAGTTGGAATTCAGTCTTGGTGTGCCCCTGTGGGTCGAGACCCTGACGGTTGAAGTGGACATCGTCGGGGCCTATCTGGATGCTTCGTTCCACAGGCTGTGGTCGCAGCGCAGTCTTGCCCAGCGACTTCGCCAACGCCCCACCTGACAATTCACCCGCGCGTACGGTGTTCAACGCTTCAGCGCCTCGAGCGAAACCACCCGCTCCTAGCGAACCGATTGTCAGGGCATTCATCAGCCCCTGGTCAGGTTGATCCCAGAACATCCGTATCGGGTGCCGCCCTGTCGCGTATAGACTTGACAGCATGCTCTTGCCCATCATCTCCGGAGTTCCTAGGGGATGACGGTACAACGCCCCTGGTAGGTGTTCAAGGCCAACACCCGCGCCAATAGCATCGTGAGCGACCCCAGTACCGAGGCGGTTGAGGTACCCGCCTGCCCCAGTGCTCGTACTGAGGCCGGGAACGAAACCGAAGCCTGACGTCTCAGGTTGTGGCATGTTAGCCTGGGTGTAGGCGTCGATTGCCTCACTCGGCTTCATGCCCGCATAGGGGTGCTTGGCCGCTTGCTGCAGAGCTATGTTGAGCGGCGACTCCTGCTGATTGATGGTCTGGACCATCGACTGATGCTGCAGCTTCAGGAACGGGTCGGTATTGATGTGGAAGGCAAGGTTCGGTGAGGGGTTCTGGATGAGCGACTTAACCCTCACAGATGCCTTGTTGTAGGCCTTCGGGGTACCTTGCATGTAGCCCACACCCTGGGAGATGATGTTCTTCGCCTGCTTCTCGTTGCTGGTCAGGCGGATCGCCTTGGGTACCGGTAGGTTCTGACGCACCGTAGGAGCGAGTGTGCCCAAGCCGGGGCCCATGCTCCTACCGAACGGAGACTGCAGTGGCGCAGGTGCCGGAGGGCGAGTACGAGCCTGCGCCACAGCCCCGTAGTTGATCTGCGGTGGTTTAGGGGCCTGGAGATGAGGGAGTCCGGCGCGTCGGAGAGCACGCCCACCCCCAGGCCCTATCCGGGGTGCACCACCGAATCTGTTGGGGAAGAAGTCTGCCATTACGGGTTAGTGCCCGGCCCGCCTGCGCCGAGATTCGGGTTGGGTCCGGGGTTGACGTGTAGGAGCCAGTCGATGATGCGCTGGCGGTTCACCTGCTTACCGAGTACGCCTGGGTACCCAGCATCCCTAGCGACTCCGACCAGCATACCCGTCGGCATGCCGTGGAGTTCATTGCTGCCGTAGTTCATCTTCTTACCCGGCGCCCAACCCTTCATCCCGGTCTGCGCGCGAATGAGGTTGATCGTTGCCTTCCGACCAAGTTGTGGTATCGTACCCCGAACGAGGTCGTACAGACGGTTCGGGTCGGTGATGTGTGTGCCGGTAGCACCCATACCACTGGCCTGTTGCCACTCACCAGGCGTCATGGTCTCATGTACGACCTTGTAGTACTGCTTCTTCTGTGGGTCCCAAAACGCACCAGGCGGCGCCTTGAACGCGAAGGCGCCAGTCTTCGGAATGTAGGCGCGGTGTGTCATGCTGACCGGCTTGCCACCACCCATGGCTGCTTCGACCACAGAGGCTGCGTCCTTGGAGATTGAATCCGACACCTTCGCTGCCCCGATCTTCGCGGTCTCAGCCTGATGCTGCTTGCGCTGCAGGAACTCCTGCTGTGAGAGACCCAGACGCCCGGCCGCGAGCTTGTCGGCGGTGGTCATGTGCTGGATCTCTGCCTTCGTGCGAGCAGCTGTGATACCGAGCTGAATGCCTGCGCGCTTCGCCGCAGCTGCAGACAATTGGCCGCTCAACTTAGAGGACTTTATCTGCTGTTGCTGCACCTTCCAGTCGCGAGCTGCCTTCGTCTTGTCGAGCTTGGCCTGGTTGATGTTAAGCTGGAACGTGCGCTCCTTGTCGAGCAAGTCGGCGAGGTTCTTGTTCACGAGGTCTGACTTGCCTGCCTCGTTTTGGGTGATCTGATCCTGGAGGGTCTTGATCTGGTCACGGTAATAGCTATCGGACTTCGCGACCTGCTCCGTTTGCAGGGCCGGGAACACCTGACCCGCGAACTGTTGTGCCTCCTGCGTATTCGCGAGGCCGATGCTCAAGGCGCCCATCATCCCCGCACCCTGCTCACCGGGCAGTGCTGACATGTAGGGATCTACACCCTGGGTGAAATCACCAGCACTGACGGGTCCACCCATTTGTTGCGCGAGTTGCTGTGCTTCGCTGGCTTGCTGCTGCTTGAGCTGATTCATGCGAGTGCCCGCAGCCGCGAACACCTGAGCCGCTACATTCGTGGACCAATCCTGTGCCTGCTGAACTGCCTGCGCAGACTGCTGAACGTACGGCAGGATTTGACCGAACATGGAGTTGATATTGCCAGCAGCTGCTGTCTCCTGCGACCCGAGTGTACCGACTTGCGCAGTGAGGGGCGCGTTCTCTCCAGCGATCGTAGCCGCAGCCTGCGAAGCTGCCAAGTCTTGCAGCTGCTGGTAAGTCATCGGGGTGTTGATCGGGTTAGGCGGTGGTGCTGTTGCTGTAGCCATCAGTCAAGCCTCGATAGCGCGTGTTGGACTGCCGCGTGTACCCAGCCCGGAACGCCTCTCGCGCGGCCGAGCATCGCGCCCGGATGATGTTGCATCCACATGCCCACAGCTTGGTCGTGCAGCCCCTGATTCTGGAGCAACTGAGCGGGTGGGACTTGTGGAATCTGAGGCGGTGTCGGAATCACACCCGCCCCGCCAGGACCGAACCAGTGGATACCAGGTTGACCTCCCCCGAGCCTCTGCTGCGCTACCTGACGAAGTTGGGTGAGGTCGTCGTTTTCAGCGGGCGTGAGTCCCGTGCGAGGAACTACCGCCTCAGGTCCGCCTTCACCAACGATGGCAGGAGTTGCACCGTCAACCTCACCACCATGAGCCATCGCCATCGGTAGCGTAGGCTGTTTCGGATACGCCGGCGTCGCCCAGACGTTAGACGTAGGCAGGCCATAGTGCTCATTCACAGCCTGCCAGTACGCCGTGTTCGGGTCAGTCGTTGAAGGCGATGTAGCGGGTGCTGGCGTCGAGGTTGGTGTACCGCTAGTCACCGTACCAGGGCTACTTGGAGGTGGGGTGATCGGGTTCTGAGTCAATGCCTGAGCTGCACGGGCGGCTGCAGCTGAGAGAGATGCTTCATTTGTGGTGTTGTAGGCGTTGATAGCATCCTTCGCCTGGCCAAGGTAGTTCGCCATGTCGAGGGGAAGTTGATTCTCGATGCTAGCGATCTGCTGGACATAGGGCTGCTCAGCCTGAGCCTGCATCGTCCCACGCATGCCGCTGAACAGGATGCTGTTTTGCTGCGCATTCTGGGTGTTCTGGAGGATGGCCTGTGCCCGCTGTTGCTGTGCTTGCGCCTCCTGGATCTGCGCGGTAGAGACGAGCGAGCCGGGAATGTACGCACCCGTGTTTGGGTCCGTGTACCCCAACGCGGCAAGTGCTGCGCCGTAGTCATGGGCGAGCTGATTTCGCTCGACGGCGTTCTCCTGCAAGTACGTCGAGTCCGTTGCCGACGCGGGTGCTGCCGAAAGCAACTGAGCGCCAGCACCGTAGGCTAGCGGATCGAACGGCATGTAGTACTGAGAGAAGTCCTCACTCAGCGCTGGAGCCGCCAGCGGTTGTGCGCCACCTACACCCGTCTGCGTCTGCGGATTGGAGTCGGCGGTCAGATCGAGTGCGCTCATGTAGTCTTCACCATCCAATCGAAGGTTACCCCACCCGCAGGCGCGGCTACACCTAGGTTGATTACAAACTGCGTGTTCGTCTTGCCCGTGACCCAATAGCCGCCAGCGCCCCACACCACAGCGACATTAGCGTTAGTCGGTGTAACTGCCACGGCATTAGGTGCCCCGAGGGTATGAGCAACCGTGACTGTCGTGAGTCCTGCTGGCACTGAAGTTGACCCAGCTTGAACCGTCGATGTTCCACCGATGGCAGCGATCTGCGCTTGAAGTTGTGCGATCTGCGTGTCATAGATGGAGTTGATGAAGAAGAGCAACATGGTCCATGTCGTCCAGACCTGCTGATCGACGGGACCTTTCTTGACGGGCCTCTGTGGTAATGTTGTCTGCTTAGCCATCAGACCTTAGTGATCCGTAATGAGGCAGGCACCCGAACACCTGCACCGGCAGCACCAGCACCAATTGCTGGAGCGCCTGTCGTAGACGTAACCCAAGCTCTAATTGCGTAGGTATGTGCACCAGCGGTCGGAGTGAAGCGGTGGCGACCGTAACCAGGTACAGATCCCTGCACCGCTGCTGAAGCGGTCGCCTGCGCGATCACACCAAGCTGGGTCGTACCACCTTGCTCGTCAGTCAAGTCGACGATAAGCGAGTTGCTAGCTACAGCGGGCATAAAGAGCGAGGGACTGAAAAACTCAGCTACTACAGGTAAACCGTCGTAGGTACGAGACGTCCCCGGAATGACTAGCTGCGCTGTAGCCTGAGTCGTAGCTGTGAGGGCGAAATCGCTGGTGATCTGGTCGTAGCCGATCTCAGTGCCTGAGCCGAGCGATGCTGGACCATAGTACTCCGTGACGATGATCGTTCCAGCGGCACCTGACCCACCGGCGGTAGCGACGACTGCACCAGCACAAGAAGCACCGCCTCCCCCACCACCAGGAAAAGCGCCAGCGGTCCCACCAGATCCAGTTGATCGCATTGCTAACGCACCACCGCCACCTCGAGGTGCCGATCCACCCGCCCCACCACTGTTAGCAAGTGTACCGCTAAATGCCAGGCCGGAACCTCCCCCCTCACCGACCATCGTGATTGTACCTACTAATCCGCCACCCGCGCCTCCACCTGCGCCTCCGATCTGTGAAGCTAGAGGTGGAGCGAATGTGGTCGGGAGTATGCCGCCGACACCGCCCTTGGCAACGACGACAGTGGCACCGAATGTGGTATCACTTCCCGTGGCCCCACCACCACCCGATGATCCTGTACCCCCAGCACCGACTACGTAGGCGTAACTCGCTGACGGGTTCTGAATCATCGACGCGGCGTAACCCCCACCGCCCCCGCCACCACCAGCACCACCCTGTCCAGCGCTGAGGGCCGGCAACCCGCTACCAGCGCCACCGCCACCGATACACTCAACACGGATTGCTTTGCATCCAGCAGGCACCGTGTAAGTTCCCGAACCACTAAGGACGGTCTGCGTCGGCGCCATAGAACCACCAGAGGCAGCAATCCAAGTGGTGCCGTTGTAGTAGAAGAGCTGGCTGACGGAAGCATCAAAGTAGAGCTGCCCGACAACGGGACTACCGGGAGCAGCCGCAGGCGTCGGAACAATCAGGGTGCCAGCTAATTTCATCCGATGATTACCACAGTCTTGGAGTTGGCGGTGATGGCGACAGCATAGGTGATCGTCACATTGCCCGAAGCATCAACCGCAATGTCTGGGAGTTCCTGAGCGTTACTGGTGTTGTCGTACACCTGTACGTGTAGGCCTCGCTGGCCGCGAAGTCCGTGGGTTGCTGCTGTGATGCTGATGGTAGTACCTGCACCCATCGTCGAGGTCGAGTAGTACTGAGCAGCGTTCGCGCCCAGGTTCGCGGAACTGAACTTCGTCCAGGTGATGCTGGTCGTACCGATAGTGCCTCCAGGATCGGACGTACATACCCAACCCGTATCAGCGTTGACCGTACCCTGGTTAATCCACGTGTAAGCATTTGGTACCTCGGTCCAGGCGTCCATGTCGAGCGCTCGTGTCCATGTACCGTTCGCGCCAGTACCGAGAGTGCTCACGACGTAGATGCCATTCTGCGCGGGAGTAGTTTGATCTTTGACCAAGACGCGGTCGTTCGCGGCAAGCGTCACACCATCGAGAGTGTTCGGTGCTCCACCCGCGAGGGTAGCGATATTCGAACCAGCAGTTGCAGCATGGCAAGATGTCTTCGCAGTTAACCCCTGAGCGAGGCCATCAGCGTAGTTCTTAGTCGCCGCATCCTGTGGGTTGGTCGGATCCAGTAGGCCTGTTGCCTTGTGGGAGTTGAAGGCAACGTCGGCTGCTGGTGCTGTGATTGCATCCAACGTACGGTTGCCCGGCATCGCTTGAGCCGACCCCGACCCAAGTGTACGCATACACGGTGTAGCTGCAGCACCGTCCTTGTTTGCACCAGCGACCTTCGTGTCAGTGACCGCACCACTAGCGATAACAGGCGCAGCAGCAGTGCCACCGCCACCGAGGTCACCCGCTAGCTGAATGATACCTTTGACGCTAGCTGTCGCATCGGGTGGTGTACCTCCTGAAGCACTGATCCACGAGGTGCCGTTGTAGAAGTAGAGAATGTTAGTCGTGGTGTCGTAGTACAACTGCCCGGTAACGGGCGACGATGGCGCCGCGCTGAGGTTGTGGATACGCATGTTCCGCGCCTCAAGCTTGACGTAGTCTAGATTTGAGCCGAGGACTGGCATTAGTTAAGGTACGCCTTTCCCGAGGTCGCGTTTACGAAGTTAACAGTGATGTTGTTCCCATCTACGTAGATTACGTCAGGAATCAGGATAGTACCACCTGAATCCACAACGTCCACAGAGGGGAACTTACCTAGGTTGTGGATGATTGCCCAGCTAGTTGCAGGGGTGCTCTGAGTGTAGACCAGAGTTGCTACGTCGTTCAGGGCGATTTGGTCGATGTTGGTAGTATCAATGCCACCGTTAAGGATCAACTGGATAGCCTGCAAGTTCGAGAGAACGTCCTCGATGTGGGCGGGTTGGCCAGTCGCCAAATTGCCGGGGTTAACGATGGTGTAGGGGGGCATGGTCTAGTAGAACTCCCACACGATGCAGATTCCCGTTCCGCCAGCACCGCCAGCCTGTGCGCCCGAAGCGCCTGCCTGAGCACAGCTGCCAGCACCACCCGCACCTGAGTTGGGCGGCGGTGATCCGCCGACACCATTAGTTACGCCTTGACCAGCGCCAGCACCATTACCTGCTGTACCACCATGGCCGGAGATCGCAACGTTAACCGCAATAGCGATCCCAGGACCCCCGGGCTGACCATTACGCCGGAGGTCCCCAGTGCAGTTAGACACTGCACCACCACCACCGCCATTGGCGACAGCTTGGTTAACTGCAGCGACTATACCACCTAAACCGTGATCTGCTACCACTATCGTGGCGCCGAAAGTCGTGTTAGTACCTGCACCTCCAGCAGCACCACTCGCTGCGGCGCCACCTGCTCCGATCACTACAGCGTAAGTTGCAGCGGGGGCCTGGATCAAACTTGCTGCGTAGGCACCACCTCCACCTCCGCTGGCCGTACTGAACTGCCCAGAGGAAATGGCAATTGAACCTCCACCTGCCCCACCACCACCAACACACTCAACGAGGATCGCTTTGACCCCTACCGGCAAGGTGTAGGTACCCGAGGCGGTGATGACCTGTCGAGTCGGCGCAGTACGCAGCCATGACCCGTCACCTCGAGGCGCAAGCGTCGCATCGTTAGGGTATCCGAGGAGTTTACTGAGCTGTATGGCCGCCGTCGAGCGAATGTTAGCGTCGTCGATCCCGCCATTGAGCACTGCCTGGATTGCGTAGAAGTTGGAGAGGACATCTCCAACGTCCTCGGGTTGGCCTGCTACGAGGCGAGTCGGGTTTACAATGTTGTAGAGTCCCATTAGGTATTCCTCACTCCTAGTAGCTGACCGTCGAGGATGCAACCCAAGATCGACCACTGCCCTGTAGGCCTTGAGAAGTCCTTCGAGCCGACCGGAATCACCATCGTACCTGCAGCGGGGTCGGTATCTGAGAATACCACAGAGAAGAAGCGGGCGTAAGCGTCTGGATTTACTGTGGTTTCCTTGACGTTGGCGTCGGGGCCCCAGTTCTGGGTATTCCAGACGTGGCTATTCCACACGTCAGGTTGCCCCGAAAGGTCTACAGTCGAGGATCGGTAGAACGAATTTTGGAAGTTGCGCTTCAGCTGGACATTGAACCTACCACGACCCAGGATTCGCATACGTCGGAGATATTTCGTGAGTATGGGTGCACCGAAATCATACGCCCCTGTCTCCAGAATCGCCGTGAAGGTCGTACCATCGTCTTGCCCCACGCCGTCAGCGAAGACCCAGTAGAACTTGTTCGCCGTCGTCGACCCGCCGTAGAGGCGGACTTTGTCCATGTACCGGTACACGGACGCACACTGAACCGGGATTCGGTCAATGCTCCAAGGACCCAAGCCACGAATGCCCAGTGCTGTGAGCTCTGCCAGACGCGGGTAGTAGTTGACCTGCATCGTCGGCACTGTCGACCCGATCTCAGCGAGGCACCAGGAGATTACCTGACCGAAGGAGTAGGCCCACGCATACTGCAGGTTGTTGTAGTTGAGGATATGAGGGTCGAAGAGTGGGTCGATTTTGTAGGAGATGAGGCTTGCGGGTGCATCTCCCTGCCATTCAGCAATACCCCTGCGCGTGAGGTAGAAGATCGACGACTCATGCTGGATGACGGACCAATGACTTTCGATGCCTTTCTCGTAGTCGAAAACGCGGTTGTAGAACAGTGCCGGGTCGTAGATGATGGTCCCCGTGTTACGCTTGCCCACGATTAGGTAGACTCCGTCTGTCGCCAACCCACGGATTGAGTCGCCATCACCGTGGCGGATATCGACCCAACTCGCGGCAGGCCACGTCTCAGCATCACCCGGGTTCGAAGAGTACACACGGTCGGGTAGTCCTGCTACACCCGCCACCCACATGGTGTCCTTGTAGAGGCGAATATACTTACCCTTGGGTGCGCTCGGGTACGTGGCGTATGTCGTACCATCCCACGAGGAGTAGTGCGTGCCGTCGCAGAAGTAGCATTTGCCGTTGAACGTCTCCCACGACATGGGCTGACTGATCGAGAACCCAGATACGACCACAGGGGTCCAGTTGACGTACACTGGGGTGGGGTTGGTAGGATCAGCGACTGGGTCTGTGGTGTAGTACACAGCTCCCGCACTCGTGTGGATCATAAAGTGCGGAATTACACCCTCACCACGATAGAACACGTAGGTGCTGAGGATGCGATCACCCGAAGCCCCCACAGTGCCCTGGTTCTGACAACCTGACCGCTTGGTGAACCCACCACGCTCGTCAAAGAGGCCATTCTCCGCGCGGCGAACCTCCGTAGGCGTAAGGAGGTTCGGTGCGTCCTGGATATTGACGCCCTGAGCGAAGCCCTGAGTGGCGATGGTGACTTCCTTAGTGTCAGTTACCTGAGGCAAGTCCCTCCTCGATCTCCTTCACCAACTTCGGGTCAATGTAGGAGTCTGCGTCCATGTAGATCATATCGAAGATGTGGGTTTCATCGGTAAGATCTTCATGGCCTGTGGTATCGACCATCTCATCTGGGAGGTTCATCTTGTCGATTTCATGCTGAATGTACTCCGCGAGTGTCTTGCCCTGGTGGTTATTCTGCCAAGACAATGCCCAACCCTCCACTGTGGCGCGGTCAATCGGAATCTCGGAAGACTTTACAGCCACTGGTTATCGGGTATGACCCGCTCCTGTTGCTCGCTCATCGTCCACACGTCGTCCTGCAGCATGGCGAAGATGCCATCCTGCACCCGTGCCTGCGCGTCAGCCGCTAGCTGCAACTCGTGCGCTCTGCGGTGACAGCGGACTAACGCCGCATCTAGAATCACCTCGTCAAGGATTGAGGGCGTAGCAGGTGTATCTGTCAGCGCCACCATGTCGGGGAGATAATTCTGGAAGTAGACGAGGATAGACATCGCACCCTGTGGGGGCGCGAGGAGGTAGATGCAGTTATTGAAGACGTAATACCAATCCGGTACGCTAGCACGATTTGCCGCTGCTGTGAGGTCAAGCGGTAGCCACTTCCGCTCGAACACATTCTGATCCATCACCTTCAGCTTGCGTCGGTAAGGATCAGTCATGACGAAGACTTGGTCGATGTTGTCAGCACCCAGCTGACTTGCCCCTGATACCGGAATCGGGGGATCACCCGGGTTCACCGAGAACGTCTTCTGGGACATGGCCCACGCCCACGGGTAGGCACGAGCTACGTACCGATAACCGAGGTTAATCATCTGGTACCGCTCGTTGGGCTGGAATCCGTCGAACCCACGCGCTACCAGTGCGAGGTCGTAGTCCTGAAGTTCAAGTTTACCGTTAGCGTCGGGCACGCTGCGTCTTCCCCTTATTCAGGCCCACAGTGAGGGGCAAGGAGTCAGCACGACCTTCTCTCTGGAGCGCGTACGCCATCTCCTCAGCGACTTCGGCGAGCTGTTCCCTACTATGCTCATCCTTCGCTTCCTGGAGACGATCGTGCTCCGCCTCTTGCGCTTCATATGGGTCGACGTATGCGCGGCTGTGACTGTCAGATCTCAGGAGACGCTCTAGAGCGCGAGGATCAAGCTCTTCGACGGTGAATATGAGTCGATCAACACCGTCTTCAGAGTGCTCTACGAAGGCGTATGGCTCCGAGTTGCCAGGGAGGAGTTCGATCGTGATCCGCCGGCCATACAGCTCCCGGACTTGGCGGACGATGGAAAGTACGTCGTCTTCAAGCTCGATGACACCGTGTTCGTGGTTGTACCAAGCCTTCATGGGAAGCATTTCCATCGTCCGCCTCCTATCCCGTAGGGAAGGACTACGGAATGTCGTCCGCGAGGTTGTAGATTGCCCCCTGCGTCTTACGCCGGAAGCAACCCAGGTCGCAGTACTTGTAGAGGGTGGCCTTGTATGCGTC
>Ga0126381_100002763_pt1 | contig 19030 bp, 22 predicted proteins | sample PanSoiMetPlot_28_FD_96465 | JGI IMG/M metagenome (GOLD analysis project Ga0126381, IMG submission 96465) | Tropical forest soil microbial communities from Panama - MetaG Plot_28 | ecosystem: Environmental > Terrestrial > Soil > Tropical forest > Bulk soil | place: Panama | collected 2016-02-17
ACGGCCCGCATGGGTGTGGATGTCGATCAGGCCCGGCGCGACGATCTTGCCGCGCGCATCGATGGTCTCGTTGGCATCACCCGTAATGTTTGAGTCAACCGCCACGATCGAGCCGCCCGCGATCGCGACGTCGCGGACCGCATCGAGCCCGATCGAGGGATCGATGACCCGCCCGCCCTTGATGATCAGGTCATAGACCGCCGCGCGCGCCTTGGTCACGCCGGCGAACAGCGCCGCGCTGGCGGCGCCGACGAAGTGACGTCGGTTCATCATGTGAATAGCCCCTCCCGTGGCTATGTGATCGACCGTTTTTCTCGAAGCCGTCCGAGCCGCAATCGCGTGGACGAGCTGCGGGGTCGCTGAGAACGGTACTGTAACAGCGAGGTCGCGATGTGTCAGCGGCCGCGTTGCAAGGCTCGTGGGCCGCGGTGGGGGGCGCCTTGCTGTGAATGGTGGCGCGCCAGCTCTCAAAGGTTCCCGGACCGCACCATACGAATTTGTATACCGGCGGAAAGGAACCCCCAAGGGTCTACGCACAAGCTCTGCAGCCGGAGGGCCTGTCGAGGATCTGAGCAATGGTGTCCGGAGAATCCCGCATTGGTGCCGCATTGGCGGCCTTGATCTGCTTAGTGGGCCCAGCCCTCGCCGACGAGGTCAAAGGGGCTGCGAACGTCAAAGTGCAGGACCCCAAGCGCGGCTCGATCCCCGAGCTCATATACGCTTATGGCAGCGCCGTTCCGACGTCCTCTGGGCAACGGACGGAAAGCCTGCAACGCGATGGGATAGTCTCGGAAATCTACGTGGAGGTCGGCGATCAGTTCAAAGCGGGCGACAAGCTGCTCGATTTCGGCGCGTCGCCGGCCGCGGTGCTCACCTACAAACAGGCTCTGACGACGCGGAGCCTGACGAAGCATGCCTTGGAGCGCCAGCAGCAACTGTTCAAGCAGAAGCTAGCGACGCGCGATGATGTTGAGAACGCTGAGAAGGACCTTTCGGACGCAGAGTCGACCGTCAAGATGCTGGAGGAGATCGGCTCCATCAAGCCCGACGAGATCCTGACCGCTCCGTTCGACGGCGTGGTGACGGCGATCTCGGTGAACAAGGGCGACCGCATTTCCGCCGGGGCGCCGCTGATGACCTTGTCGCGTCCCGATCATCTCATCCTGAGCGTCGGGGTAGCGGCGGGTGCGCTCGCCAAGGTGAAGCCAGATCAGCCCGTCCATCTCACCTCGCTATTGCCGGGCCGCAAGCCCTGCGAAGGCAAAGTCAAACGGATCGGCGTTGCCGTCGACCAGAAGACCCGGCAAATCCCGGTGTTCGTCGAGGTCCCGGCTGGCATGGCGCTGTCGGGTGAGAACTTCAAGGCCGGCATCGAAGTCGGCAAGTTCCAGGGCTGGGTGGTGCCGCGCGACTCGGTCGGCACCAACACGCGCGGCAACTTCGTGTTCCAGATCGACGAGGGCCACGCCAAGCGCGTCTATCTGAAGGTGATCGGCTCGGTGGGCAACAACAGCGTCGTGGACGGCGACATCGACTCGCAAAAGGAGCTCATCCTTTCGGGCAACTACCAGGTCGACGATGGGGACGCGGTTCAGCCCGAGGAAGCACCGCAGGAGGAGGAGGAGGAAGACGACTGATGACCTCTTATCCAATGGCGGCCTGACGATGGCGCCGGCATTTGAAATGCGGTGGCTTAACCCATTGGAAGGTTCAAATTGAAGTGTCACTATTGGATGGATCGGTTCGGCGGGGTGCCCTGGATCGCCCGACGAGTCGCCGTCTTGAGGGGAGTGACACATGAGCCGACGCCACGAAAACACGCTCAAACAGCTTGCGTTGCTGTGCTTCCTGCTGCTCTGGTCGCGAGGCGCCTTCGCGCACATCCTGGAAGGCGATGCGGCGGGCGGTTTCATCAGTGGCTTCGAGCATCCGATCTCGGGCTGGGACCACATTTTGGCGATGGTGTCGGTCGGGCTCTGGGGTGCGCAGCTGGGGGCGCCGGCGATCTGGCTCCTGCCGGTCACCTTTCCGATCGTGATGGCGTTCGGCGGAATGTTGGGCCTCATGGGGGTGCCGCTGCCCGGCACCGAGATCGGGATTGCGCTGTCGGCCGTCGGGCTGGGCGCGGTTGTCGCGACCGAGGCCCAGCCGCCGCTCTGGGTCGCGGCGCTGCTCGTCGGCTTCTTCGCGATTTTCCACGGTCACGCCCACGGCACCGAGCTGCCGCCCGATGAAAACGGCGTGCTCTACAGCATGGGCTTCGTGATCGCGACCGGCCTGCTGCATTTGACCGGCATCGCGATCGGGCTGATCCACCGCTGGAGCCCTGGACAAATAGCGATGCGAGTTGGCGGTGTTGGTGTTGCGGCCGCGGGTTGCCTGTTCCTTTGGGACGCCATCATGGGAATTGAATAGCGCCGAGCGGCTATTCTCGAGGTGACGCTGATCTCGCCTCGCAGAGCGGACTTGCGATAGGCGAGATCGGCGCCGACAGCGGATCGATCGCCGGTCACTCCTTCTTGAGATAGATGATAGGCCTGGACTACCCCGGTTCGGATCGCTAAGCGCAGGGCCTGACATCGGCCTTGCGATGCTCGCCCAGAACTGTGCGCTGTGCGCTCGCAACGTCCTCGGCAATCAGGGCTGCCGTGTCGCGGCCGCGGGAGCCGGTCCAGTAAAGCGTCGTGCCGTCGGCCGTGAAGCCGTCGCGGGCCGTCGCCATCGCATCGTCGGGCTCGATCGATGCGGCCGGCGCGGTGTCGACGGGGCCCGCATTGAATCTGAAGAAATCCACGCCGCCGTCCGCGCGCGATTTGGCGAGCGCCTGATCTCGTGGCGTCGCATCACGCCGCATCGTCGGCGCACTCGCTGCCGTTCGTCATCATGGCCGCGTGGACTGCTTACTTCTTCGTTCCCGGGGCCGCGCCCCAAGGACAAGTCGTTCTTGCGATAGTCGGCGGCGCGGCATATAGGGCGCGAACCGCGGGCCTCTTCCCGCGCTTCTGGTAACTGCCCCGAATGGCGGGCGGTACCGGATTCGAGCTTGAGGCCGTTGCGTCCCGCCGCCTAAGATACCCCGTCAAGCGTGGCCGAAGGGGAGAACAATGGCGCATCGTCTGGCATCCTTGATTGCGGTCTCTATCTCTGCCATCGCAACGTTGTCCGCCGCGCCTGCCACAGCCGCCGACCTCAAGGTGATCTCGGCCGGCGCCGTGCGCGGGCTGATCGCGGAGATCATCGACGACTATTCGCGACAGACCGGGCAGAAGTTCGACTTCACGGTGGGCACCACCGGGCAATTGCGCGACGTCATCAGCTCCGGCCAGCATGCCGATCTCGTCATCGTCGCGGTACCGCTCATGGGCGAGCTCGAGAAGACCGGCAATCTTATCGCCGGCAGCCGCGCCGAGCTCGGACGCGTCGGCATCGGGGTGGCGGTGCGCGAGGGCGCAGGCGTGCCCGACGTCGCCACCCCCGACACCTTCAAGCAGGCGCTGGTGCAGGCGAAGTCGATCGCCTTCACCGATCCGGCCGCCGGTGGCACGTCGGGAATCTATTTCAAGGGTCTGACCGAGCGTCTGGGCATCGGCGACGCCGTCGCCGCGAAGGCGGTGATGACCCGCGGCGGGCGCGAGGCGGCGATCGAGGTGGCGGAGGGCCGCGCCGAGATGGCGGTGATCTTCGTGAGCGAGGCAATCGCGGTCAAAGGCGTAAAGGTCGCGGGCCTGTTGCCGCCGTCGCTGCAAGATTACTCCGCCTATGCGGCCGCGATCCCAAAGGCCAGCACCGATGTTGCGGCCGCGCGCGCATTCATCACGGCGCTCACCTCCGCCGCAATGGCGCAGCGCTGGCGCGCCAACGGGTTTGAACCGCCCAAGTGACATCGCTCGCGCGGCGCGGCTTCTTGCGCGGCGCGATCGGAGCGACCATCGGTCTCGGGTCGCGCCGGGCGCACGCGCAGGCGGAGAAGTTGCTGACCATTGCGTATGAGGACGCCGGGCGCCCGATCGCGGCGGATTTCGTCGGGCTGAGCTATGAGTCCGCAGTTCTCGCTGCCGCCGACTATTTCGCGCCGAACAACGCCTCCGTCCTCGGCTTGATCCGCACGCTCGGGGCAAACGGCGTGGTCCGCATTGGCGGCAACACCAGCGCCGACACCGTGTGGCGCGCGGCAGGCGCCACGGCGAGACCGGCCGATCTGATCATAACGCCGAGGAGCATCGATCAGCTGGCAGCCACACTGCGGAACATCGGCTGGAAACTCATCTACGGGCTCAATCTCGCGCGCGGCACGCCGGAAGAGGCGGCCGCTGAGGCCGTCTATGTGGCACGTGCCGTGGGCGCGAGCCTTCTGGCCTTTCAGATAGGTAACGAGCCGGACGGGTTCGGGCTGTGGATGCATGTGCGGCCGCAGGGCTACGACGCCGCGGCCTATCTTGCGGAATGGCGCGTATTCCACGCCGCGATCCGCGCGAGCCTTCCTGATGCGCGCTTCGCGGGCCCGGACGTTGCGGCGACAACCGAATGGGTCGGCGCGCTTGCCGCGGCGCGCCCGGAAGGCCTGGTGTTGTTGACGCGTCATTATTATGCGGAGGGTCCGGCGGGCGCACCCGAGGTGACGCTCGCGAGGTTGCTGCAGGCTAATGCGCAATCGGATCTGAAGGAGCTCGCCCGCTACGGCCGCGCCTATCAACTGCCTTATCGCATCGTCGAAGCGAACTCCGTCTACAACGAAGGCCAGCCTGGCGTCAGCGATACGCTCGGCGCCGCGTTCTGGGGGCTCGAGTTCATGTTCGAGGCGGCAGCGGCCGGTGCCGCCGGCGTGAATTTCCACGCGGGCGTTCACAATCGGCGCGCGGGCGAGGACAAGGCCTACACGCCGATCGCCCGCAGCGGCGGGGGCCGCTATCAGGCGCGGCCGCTCTACTACGGTATGCTCATGTTTGCCCAAGTGGTGGGCGGTGCGTTGCTTCCAACGCGGCTGACGGCGCCAATCGACGACCTCGCGGCCTTTGCCGTGCGTGCCGGGAACGGGAGCTTGCGAGTATGCCTGATCAACAAGGATCTGACGCGAGGCATGCGGGTGCGCATCGATCCGGCGCGCAGCTTTGTCGCTTCATCCGTGATGCGGCTTGCAGGTCCGGCTGTCGATGCCAAGGCGGGCATAACGCTCGGCGGATCGCGTGTCGACGATTTCGGCGGATGGGCTCCAATGTCGGGCGCATCCACGCCGGTACGGGATCGCGAGATCACCGTTGATGTGCCGGCGGCGAGCGCGGCGCTTGTGATGTTTGATCTCTAGCCGGAAGTTACCGGATAACTTCCGTTTAGCTCACGCATTTGCAGCTGTTGTTGATTGCTTTCTGCCCGCGGTTTGTCGTCTCAGCACGCAGCACGCTTGCGGCCCGCTGTTCCTGAACAAGCCTTCATCCGCCCAATTCTGCCGCGATTTCGCCGCGAAGCGCTTTCGAACGCTATCCCGCGCCGCTCCGACAAAAGGGTGCTGCGGCTCGCATTCGAGCCGGGATGTCAGCAAGGCACACAAGGCACACTTCGACAGAGGATCTCCATGACTACCGCTCTGACCAAACGCCTGGCGCGCGCTGTGCTGATCGCCGGCCTCGCGCTACCCGCATCAGCGCTGTTGCCCGCGACCGCAACGTTCGCGATCTCCAAAGCGTACGCCGCGCCCGCGACCATCGCCGAGTTTAAATCCGTGCTCGCCACCTACGGCAAGTGGGGCACGCACGACGGGTACGGTGACATCTGGGTGCCGACCGCCACGCCCGCAGGCTGGCATCCCTATCCGGCCTGCCAGTGGGTCTACACGAAGAATGGCTGGTACTTCAACGATAATACCCAGTGGGGCTCGATCGTCCATCACTATGGCCGGTGGCGGCACGACGACCAGATCGGCTGGTTCTGGGTTCCGGATCAGGATTGGAGCCCGGGCTGGGTGGCGTGGCGCCAGAGCGACCAGTGGGTCGGATGGGCTCCGCTGCCGCCGCAGCAGGACATGCAGATTCTCAACACGCCGGCATTCGATAACGACAAGCTGTGGATTTTCATGGCGGCGGACAAGTTCCGCAACGGCTGCGCCGGTGCCGGCGATACGGCGCTCGCCTCGCAGGCCTTCAATGCGACCTATCCTGTGACCTGGTTCGGCCTCGCGCCCGGCAACCCGGTCGACATCGAAATCGATCAGCACTGGACCATCCAGAACCTCATCAACCTCATCACCTTCATCATCAACATCGACATCGACACCAACTGCCCGCCGCCGCCGCCGCCAGGCATTATGCTCGCGCCGCCGGTCCACATCACGTTCCCGCCCGCTGGAAACGGGTCGAGCAATCCACCGCCGCGCCACACGACTCCGATCCCCGGCACACCCGTTAATAGCGGTGGCAACAGCAACGGCGGCGGCAACAATGGCGGCAAAACCGGCCACGGCACCAACAGCGGCCCGGTCGGCCCCGTCAATGGCAGCGGCAACGGTAGTGGCCCTGTCGGGAAGGCCGTGGGATTGCAGCCGAGCAACAGCTCAACGTCGAGCTCGGTCTGGCGGCGGCCGCACCTGAGCGTGCTGCCCAACCTGTCGCACGCCCTCAGCCTGACCAATCTGGGTCCGGCGCGGCCCCCGAGCGTCGTCCTCAGCCCGCGCTTGACCGGTGCCGGCTTGGTCGGCAAAGGAAAGAGCTTGATCCACTAATCGAGGGCTCCATTTGCGCAAAGACTGCTATGGCGCAGTCCATCGATCGCGCCATAGGCTTGTGCGCCGAGCATGAACGACAGCTTGGAGGTGAAAGTCCGGCCGAACAGGAAGATGCCGGCGCCGAGTCCCGAAGACGCTGCTGTCGGAACCAAGATCGGCATTCGTGGTCCGGGCGGCGAACCCGATATGCGCGGTCGAGAAACGCCACGAAGTAGCAAAGCATCAACGACGGCCCGCGCCGCCAAGCCACCTTGGCGGCGACCGTGGGGTCGGCACGCGCAACGGCTTCAATGACGTGCGCGCCCCCCCCGGGAGGTTGCGCTCCTCAACGCTGCGCCTGGCGCGGCGCAGCGTATTTCTTGGCGAAAGCAATCGTCGCCTCGACCGCCTTGATGGCGTTGGGGGTGAAGGGATGCTCGTTGACGAAGGTGTGATGCTCGCCCTCGTAGATGATGAGATCGAGCGTGCCGCCAGCGCCACGATAGTCAGCGGCGAAGCGTTGCGCGAGCTCGGGCGTGGTCCATTCGTCCTTGGTGCCCTGGAACACCAAGGCCGGTGGCAGATAGAGCTTCTCGCCGCGCTCGATCGCGAGCGCCGGCGTCGCCTCGAGCTGCGTCGCCTCGTCGCCGAAGAACGTGTCGTGATTAGCGGTGAGGTCGGGGCGGTTCGCCGCCTTGGCGAGCTTGTAGCGCTCGAGCGGGAACAGCACGCCCCAGCCCGAGACCACGAAGGCGAGGCGCGCATCGATCTCCGGCGCCTCCTTGAGCGGCAGCACCCGGTAGCGTGGATCGTCGGGGCGTATGGCGGCGAGCAGGATCTGGTGGCCGCCGCTCGAGGTGCCATAGGCGCCGACACGGTCGGCGCTGCTGCCGAACTCGGCCGCATGCGCCTTCAGCCAGCGGATGCCGTAATTGATGTCCTGCAGCGAAGCCGGGTAGGGAGCATCGCCCGAATTACGGAAATCGATGGAGACGACCACGATGCCTGCGGCCGCGAGGTCGAGCGCGGTGTTCTGCCCGTCGGTGCGATTCTTGTTGGTCCAGGCGCCGCCATGCACCTGCAGAATCGCCGGGAACGGCCCGCCGCCAGCGGGTTGGTAGAGCCGCGCGAGGCGCACCTTGCCGCCGTTCTCTTGGTAGGGAAGGTCCTTGACCAGGAACTCGTAAGCCTTGCCTTCTTGCGCCTTGCTGTCCGCAGCCCGCGCCGATGTTGCCGCAGCGGCGAGCGCCGCGCCACCGATCGCCGCCACGCCGGCTTGCAGCAATTGACGCCGTCCAAGATTGTTGCTCATACCATCTCCCTTTTCCGCGCGTTGTTCGCCGCGCTTTGATGGCCGCATCGTAGCGCAGGGGTGGCGCGCCTGCCAGGGGCATTGCTGATATGCGCTATCGGATCGTGCGGGGCGCGTCGCGGCTCTGCTAGCTTCGACGCCCCTCACATGACTCCGCTTGCGCTCGCCTTCATCGCCCTCACGATCGTCCTGAGCTCCTTCATTTCCGGCGTGTTCGGCATGGCGGGCGGGATGATCCTGCTCGGCGTTCTGCTCAACTATCTCGACGTCGCCGCCGGCATGATCTTCTTTTCGATCGTGCAGCTCTTCGCCAATGGCTGGCGCGCGCTGCGGTGGCGGCAATACGTGCTGTGGCCGATCTTTCTCTGGTATGTGGCCGGCGCGGCCATCGCCTTTGCGGCGATGTTTGCGATCTCCTTCGTGCCCGACAAGGCAATGGTCTATCTCACGCTCGGACTGTTGCCATTTGCGGTCGAGATGTTGCCGGCGCGGTTGCGGCCGAATATCGAATGGCGCGGCGTGCCCTTCGTGACCGGCATCTTGACCACGGCCGTGCAGGTGCTGGCCGGCGTCGGCGGCCTCTTCCTCGACATCTTCTTCCAGAAGAGCATGCTCGACCGCAAGACCACCAACGCCACCAAGGCGGTAGTCCAGTCGCTGAGCCATGTGGTGCGCGCCGCCTATTTCGGCTCGGTCTCGGGCGTCGGCGATATGCCGCTGTGGGCCTGCCTGCCGGCGATCGGCCTTGCCATCGCCGGCACCTCGCTCGCGCCCTATGTGCTCGAGCGCATGACCGACCACGGCTTCCGCCGCTGGACACGGCGGGTGATCTTCGCGGTCAGCGTCGTGTACCTGGCGCGCGCGGCATGGCTGCTCTGGCCGCGGTAACACCGTGGCTGTATCATGTGGGCCGCCCGATCTCCGGAGAAACCGCCATGCATATCCGCGCACTCGCTGTCGCTCTGCTGGCTCTCATCGTGTCGCCCGCGCTCGCCCAGACGCAGTGGCCGAACCAACGCGAGGCCGATTTCCTGCTCAAGGATTTCCGCTTCGCGAGCGGCGAAATGTCCGACCTCAAGCTGCACTACACGACGCTCGGAACGCCGCGGCGCAACGCCGCGGGGGACATCACCAACGCGGTGATCCTGCTGCACGGCACGAGCTCGACCGGCAAGGCCTGGCTGATGCCTTCGCTCGCCGACGAGCTGTTCGTCGCCGGCGGGCCGCTCGATGCATCGCGGTATTTCATCGTGCTGCCCGACGGCATCGGCCGCGGTGGTTCGAGCAAGCCGAGCGACGGGCTGCGCGCCAAATTCCCGCATTACCGCTATGCGGACATCGTCGCCTCCGAGCATCAGCTCGTCACCGAAGGGCTCGGCATCAAGCATCTGCGCCTGGTCATGGGTTCGTCCATGGGCGGCATGCATACCTGGATGTGGGGCTACATGTATCCCGACCTGATGGATGGGCTGATCCCCATCGCCAGCCAGCCGATCGAGATCAGCGGCCGCAACTGGATCCAACGCCGCATTGCGATCGAGGCGATCCGCCAGGATCCGGGCTGGAACAACGGCAGCTACGAGAAAAACCCGACTCAGTGGCTGGTCACGGCGCCCTACGGCTTCCTGCAGACCGAGAACGTGACGCAGGTTCAGGCGATGGCGCCGACGCGCGAGGCCGGCGACGCGCTCTACTTCAAGCAGCTCGAGGAGGGGCGGACACGCGACGCCAACGACACGCTCTGGGGCATCGAGGCGGTGATGGACTACAATCCCACGCCCCATCTTGGCGAGATCAAGGCCAAGCTCATGGCCATCAACTCGGCGGACGATGAGACCAACTCGCCGCGCCTCGCCTCGACCGCGCGCGAGATTGCCCGCATCCCGGGCGCAAGATATGTGTTGATCCCAGCGAGCGAGGAGACGCACGGGCACTTCACGCATTTGCGCGCCAAATTCTGGAAGTCTTACGTGGCGGATTTCATGAAGGAGCTCGATGCGGGTCACTGACGCCGACGCGACATGCGCACCCGCCTGACGGAACGTTTGGGTATCGCGCATCCGGTCGTGCTGGCGCCGATGGGGACGGTCGCTGGCGGCCGGCTGGCTGCAGCGGTGACCGCGGCGGGCGGCCTCGGCCTCATCGGCGGCGGCTACGGCGATGCCGAATGGCTCGCGCGCGAGTTCGCGGCCGCCGGCAATGCGCGAGTCGGCTGCGGCCTCATCACCTGGTCATTGGCGCGAGCGCCCGATCTCCTTGCAGAGGTGTTGCGGCGCGCGCCCGCCGCCATCATGCTGTCCTTCGGGTCGCCGCTGCCGTTTGCGCCCGCGATCAAGCAGAGCGGCACGCCGTTCATCTGCCAAGTGCAGACGCTCGCCCTCGCGCAAGAGGCGGTCGCGGCGGGGGCCGACATCATCGTGGCGCAGGGCGCCGAGGCGGGTGGGCATGGCGCCGCCCGCGCGACGCTGACGCTGGTTCCCGAAATCGCCGACTATCTGGCGGGCGCGGCCCCGCAAACCCTGCTGCTCGCGGCGGGCGGCATAGCCGACGGCCGCGGGCTCGCTGCCGCGCTGATGCTCGGTGCCGACGGCGTGCTCGTCGGCTCGCGCTTTTGGGCGAGCGAGGAGGCGATGGTGCCGAGGAGCTTCCAGGCGGCGGCGGTAGCGGCGCATGGCGACGACACCATCCGCACGACCGTGGTCGACGTTGCGCGCAAGATCGATTGGCCGCAGCCGTTCACCGCGCGCGTGCTGAAGACCGCCTTCACTATGCAGTGGCATGGCCGCGAGCACGAGCTCGTCGAGCCGGTGCTCACGCGCGAGATGGCGCGCTACCTCAAGGCTGCCGGGCGCGGCGACGTCGACAATACCGGCGTGCTGGTCGGCGAAGCGGTGGCGCTCATCCGCGACGTGCGACCGGCGGGGGCAATCCTGAGGCAGATGGAGCAAGAGGCCGAAGCGTTGCTCGCCCGCAAGGCGCCCTCGTTGTTGGACGCACCTTAGCTTCGACCTCCCTCGGTGCCATGCGCCGCGCAAGCAGGGCAGCCAGTAAGGTGAGGTAGGTGTTCTATATCGAAAACTCTCCGTCACCGGCTCGTCCGCTTTGTCGCGGACGATGACGCAGAAGAATGGATCACGCCATGCGCGCTGAAAGCAGCGCCTTCAAAGGCCGAGGGCCGTGGCGATTTGCGGCACATGGGCCGAAATGTCCGACCAATTTTCAATGCTGACGCCGGCGACGACCACGACGAGTGCGACTACGACCAGCAGCGGACCGGGTCTAGTCGGCGGATAGTCATCGCTTGGATTGACCGGGTGATGGGGAATCTGATCTGAGCTTGACATGAGGCTCTCCTGGTTTGGAGGCACTGAGCCTGACTCAAGATGTAACTCTCGATCCGTGCGGGCCGGCGTGGGCCGCGCGCGCAGAAGCTGCGGCATTTCGCTGCGGATACGATCAGGACTGTCCCTGGCGGTGCAGCTTGAGCGCCGCATAGACCGCGGCGTTGGCCGGCGTGGGGACGTTGCGGGCGCGGCCGAGCGCGACCACGGTGCCGGCGAGCCAATCGAGCTCGATGCGGTTGCCGCGCTCGAGGTCGTGCAGCAGCGAGGCCTTGAAGCCCGGCGGCGTGGTGTCCGCAAAGGCGAGCTGGTCTTGCGCGAAATCCGCCGCGAGCCTGACGCCGCCGGCGCGGCCGAGCGCGACGACCTCCCGCATCAGCGCAAGAAAGAATGCGCGCGTGTCGGCGTCGGCGAGGATCGGGCCGAGCGGCGAGCGCATCATGCCGGTCGCGCCCGACAATCCGACCAGGAACGTGAATTTCTTCCAACGGTCGAGATTGATGTCGTCCGACAGCGTTGCCTCGATGCCGGCCGAGCGGGCGTCCTCGACGAAGCTCGCCAGGATCGGATCGGCGTGCCCCTCGACATGGCCACAGCGCATGCGGGCGAACTCGCTTGTATGCGCGATGACGCCCGGCGCGGCGATGACCGACGCCATGTGGGTGGTGCCGCCCACCGCGTGATCTGCGCCGAGGATCGGCTGCAGGCGCTCGACGCTGTCGACGCCGTTCTGGAACGTGACGACGCGGGTAGTGGCGCCCACGAGCGGTAGCGCGGCCTTGGCCGCCACCTCCGTGTCCCACAACTTGACGGCGAACAGCACGATGTCGACGGCACCGACCTCGCTCGGATCGGCGGTCACCTTGGCGTCGCGGATGTTGAGATTGCCGAGCGGGCTTTCGACACGCAGGCCATTGCGGCGGATGGCGTCAAGATGCGCGCCACGGGCGATGAAGCTCACCTCGTGGCCAGCGGCGGCCAGGCGCGCGCCGAAATAGCCGCCGACGGCGCCCGCCGCCATCACCGCGACGCGCATCAGCTCTCCTCGATGCGATCGACACGGTCGGGATAGAAGGCGAGGTGCTCCTTGATCTGCGCCATGGCAGGGAAGGGCGTCTCATAAGTCCACACCGCGTTGTCGGCCGTACGCCCATCGACGGTGAGGCTGTAATAGGCGGCGTCGCCTTTGTAAGGGCAATGCGTCTTGTGCGAGCTGCGCACCAGCGCCGCCATATCGACGTCGGCGCGCGGAATGTATTGCACCGGCCGCAAGGCGGCTTCCTTCAGGGTCAGCGCGTGCGTCGTGTCGGCGATGACGCCGCCGTTGAAGGTCACACGTACACGCTTGGAGTTCGGTTCGATGGTGATCGGATGGTCGGGGCCTGGAAGTTTCATCGCAAGCTCTCATTCTTGAGTCTGCGGCATGCACGAGCTCATTGATGTGGCACCGCCGTCATCGGCATCGGCGCACAGCAAATATTCGGCGGCACGCAGCAAGTTTGGTCAACCAGATAGTAAGCCTCGGCCGCGCCGGCAAGCGCGCGTACCGCGGCTATGTAAATCCGCCGCATCAGCTATTCACCGATTACTCCGGCTTGGCGCCGGAGAATTTCACCACCCTCGCCCATTTCTCCGTCTCGCGCGCCACGAGGGTGCCGAACTCGGCGGGCGTCATCGGCATCGGGGCGCCGCCGAGCTCGGCGAAGCGCGCCTCGAGGCGCTGGTCCGCCAGCACCGCATTCACGGCGCGGTTGAGGGTACCGACCACCTCGGGCGGCGTGCCCTTGGGAGCTGCGATGCCGTTCCAGACGTTGACCTCGTATCCGGGCACGGTTTCGCCGATCGCCGGTACGTCGGGCAGCGCGTCGGCGCGTTTGGCCGTGGTCACACCGAGTGCGCGCAAGCGGCCGGCGCGGATGTGCTCGATCGAACTCGGCAGATTGTCGAACATGAGCTGCACGCGGCCGGGCAAAAGATCGGTCATAGCGGGCCCGGCGCCGCGATAGGGCACGTGCACCATGTTGATACCGGTCATCACCTTGAACAGCTCGGCCGACATATGCGGCGAGGCGCCGGTGCCGGACGAGGCGAAATAGACCTTGCCCGGATTGGCCTTCACATAATCGATGAACTCAGGCACCGTCTTGGCCGGCACCGAGGGGTGCACCACCAGCACATTGGTCAGCAGCATGGTGCCCGCGACCGGCACGCTGTCGCGGATGAAATCGAACGGCAGATTCTCGTAGAGCGTCGCGTTGATAGCGTTGTTGGGGGCGACGAACCCGATCGTGTAGCCGTCGGGCGGCGAGCTCAGTACGGCCGCCATGCCGATATTGCCGCCGGCGCCGCCGCGGTCGTCGACGATGATCTGCTGGCCAAGCTTTTCCGCAAGATAGGGCGCCATCACGCGCGCCACGATGTCGTTGGCGCCACCCGCCGCGAACGAGACGATCCAGCGTATCGGCCGCGTCGGATAGGACTGGGAATAAGCGGGCCGCGGCAGGCCCGAAAGGGTGGCGGCGGCCAATGCAAGCCGTAGGAACGCCCGGCGAGGATGCATTCAAGCCTCCTTCCTGTGAGGCTTGCTCCTCTATACGCGGGGAACCTTGCGCCGCCTAGGGGAGCGCCGCTCGCCTCGGCCCATGGAAAGCGGTTCGCCGTCGAGCCGCCTATTGAGCAAAACAATGACGGCCTACCCACCCCCCTCAGGCCAGCGAAGCGCTCGCCAGCGGCCCGACCGGTGACGCCCCCGGTTAAGGCTCGCCACCCATCGTCCGCCCGCGGTAATGTCTCGGAATGCCGGATTATCCTGGCGATTGGCTCGATGCCCTTGAAATGCTGGCCCGCTCACAGGAGGGCAGCACCGAGGTCCTCATGCTCGCGCAAGGCTTCGCGGCCTCCACCATCGCGGGACTGGTCGACACTGGGCTTGTGACCTCGACTACCGAGCGCGTCTCGGCTGATGGCCGTACCCTCGAAGTGATTCGCCTCCGTATCACCGGCCGAGGACGGGCAGCGCTGGAGCGATGATCATGCCGAGCGCTAGTAGGTTTGCCGGAACGTGCTTTACTGGTGCACCGTAGTATGTCACGAACAGGAACAAGGGGCATATGATGCGCACGATGGCGCTCTACGGCAGCCCGTCGGTGCGGAACACTTTCTGGAAATGCTCCAGCTGCGTGCCGGTGGCAAGCACGGCGCGCACATTGCCGTCCTGCTCCTCGAGCGGACAGCCGAGCGCCAGAATCCAGCGCCCGCTATGCCGCGTGTACAGCACCTCGCCGATCGACAAGCGCCGGTTGGCGAGAACGTCCTGGAAGAACTTGCGAGCGGCGACCTGACTGCGGTTCTGGATTCGGCCGCGTTGCCGATATTGCTGCCTTCGATCGAGTGCGATGTTGCCATAGACGCTCGGCAGCTTGGCGCGGACCTGCACGAGCAACCCGTCGCTGGCGGCCGTGTCGGCGGGATCGGTCGAGACCGCGTGCGCGAGTCCCGCCATCAGGCTTTCGCGCTCGCCTGGTCGCCGAGCTGCGCCGCGATGAGGCGCGCCTCGCTCAGCGGTAACGGTATTCGTAGTGGTGACGATGCCCGTACCGGTGCCGATAAGGCACATAGGCAAAACCAAACGCCGGCCCGCGAACCGGTCCAAACCTCTGACCCAGGGGACCGATCTTGAAGCCGCCGGACTGGTTCTCATGGTCGCTCGCTTGCGCCGCAGATGCGCCAACGACGCCGAGCGCGATAACCGTGGAAAGCACGACGAGACGCTTTGCAGCCATGTAGAATCTCCTGTTGTTGACGACCGGTGCAACCGCGCGTGCGGTTCTCGCCGCGTCGTAGGTTGCTATCGTGGTCATCGACCTTCGCCACGAGATTTCTGCATGCTTACAATCTTGTAAGCCCGCTCTCCGCGCTCAGCGCCGCAGGATGACCGATGAATGGCTGATGAACGGAAGTTTGTTCCACTTTCCAATCCGTTCTTTCGCGCAACTGATGCTTTGTCGACGCGTTAGCAAACGGGGCCAACGTGAATGGAGGACCGAAATGAGGAAGCTACTTTTCGTGACTGCCGCAGCCGCCGCGGTGATGACGGCCGTGCCAGCGATGGCGCAGGTCCACATTTATGGCGATGAGGGCGGCGTCCGCTTTGGTTTTGGTCCGCGTCACGAGTGGCGCGATCACTGGGGGCGTGGCGCCTATGCGTATGACAACTGCCGGACCATCCGCGAGCGTACCGTCACGCCGAGCGGGCGTGTGATCATAGAGACGCGCCGGACCTGTGACTGACCCGTTGCCGATGGCGCGTACGATCCCCAATGTTCAGGGGGTCGGCCCCGAGGGACCCGAAGCGGCTCTCGGGGCCTTTCTATTCCTGGGTAGTAGGGGCGGCGACTTCAGTTGTCCCTCGCCAACTTCTTCGGGCGCGGGGCGGGAGCACAGCCGGGTCGAGAGATGGGGATGTGGGGCCGTTCCGCTTCGGATCCTTGAGATTCAGCGGAATTGATCGGATTCGACCGCCCAAGCGCACTCGTCGGAAGGCGTGAGCCACACCCGTGGCAGGTCGGGCATCACGGCGTCGCAGACGCGCACCGCGCCGTTGCCATTCATCAGTGGGCAATGCCGCGTCAGATTGCCGAACCATTCGACCAACCGGCCGTCGCGCCCATGGTCTGCGGTGAGCTTGGCGACCGAGTAGCGCCCGTTGAGATCGCAGCGCTCGCAACGGACGCGCAGAACGTCGAGCCGCCCATTGAGATCAGAGAACGTGAGTGCTCCATCACGCGGCATGTGCTTATGCTGCTCAAGCGTCGATGCGGTAGATCGGCTGCTCGAGCGCGATCCGGCCCGCGTCGGTGATCATGATCCGCGTCACGCAGACGGTGCGCTCGCCGGATTGGACGAGCTCGCTCTTGGCGGTCGCGAGCTTGGCCTCGACCAGCCCAGAGATGAGCTTGCGCTTGAAGCCGTGCGCGAGCAGAAGATTGTGCGCCGAGCCGTCCGGAGAGTCGGTGAGCATGATCAGGGCGCGCCGTGCGGCGGGGCTGAGCTTTGCGCTCGAAGGATGGTCGTCGTGATGCCGCTCAGCAAGTGCCATTTTCGTTCTACGCGCATCCTTTGCTTGGCGCGCGATCCGTTTCTACGCTGTCAATTACGTGGTCTATTTCCGTCGTCTCTATTTCTGTCGTCTCTCTTTCTGTCGTCTCTCTTTCCGTCGTCTCTATTTCTGTCATCTCTCGGTGCTCTGAACGGGCGGCCCCGACCATCTACTATCGGGGGGTGGTTGGGGCGGGCGACAGTCGAGGCCGCCGCCGTCAGGCAATGTCAACCATATCTCAAGTTTGTCACTTCTTGTGATCAAAGATTCGTGCGCTGAGCAACTTTGTTTGCTTGTTGCGCGCCGGCGGTAGCGGGCGGCAACAAACGTGCGTTGCATCCGTGCCTAAAGAAACAACGATACTGATTGGTGGCGCTCGCTGCAGCGTGTGCCGCACCGCACACAGTCCTTGCGATAAGGAATATCGATCCGCGCGATAACGAATGTCGATTGCGGAGGTATCCAATTATTCGCCGGCCGGCGAAAATGATACGGCGTTTCAAAATGGCAGGCCGACATAGTTCTCCGCGAAGGCGGTCGCGGCCGCCCGCGAGCCGAACAGATAGTCGAGCTCGGCGAGCTGCATCTTCTGCTCGAAACCGCTGTCCGGGAAGGTGTGCAGCAGGCTCGTCATCCACCAGGAGAAGCGCTCCGCCTTCCAAACCCGCGCCAGCGCACGCTGCGAATAATGATCGAGGCCGTCGCTCGACCCCTCGCGGTAATACTCCACCAGCGCCCGGGAGAGGTAGCGCACGTCGCTCGCCGCGAGATTGAGCCCCTTGGCGCCGGTTGGCGGCACGATGTGGGAGGCGTCGCCGGCCAGCAGCAGGCGGCCGAAGCGCATGGGCTCCGCCACAAAGCTGCGCAGCGGTGCGATGCTCTTCTCAATAGACGGTCCGGTGACGATCGCCTCGCGCGCAGCCTCGTCGAGCCGCGGCTTAAGCTCGTTCCAGAAGCGCTCGTCCGGCCAGGCCTCGACGTCCTCGGCGAGGCTGCACTGGATGTAGTAGCGGCTGCGCGTCGGCGAGCGCATCGAGCAGAGCGCGAACCCATTATGGTGCCGCACATAGATAAGCTCCTCCGACACGGGCGGGGTGTCGGCGAGGAGGCCTAGCCAGCCGAACGGATAGACACGCTCGTAATGCCGGATCGCACCCGCGGGGACGCTGCGGCGGCTCACCCCATGAAAGCCGTCGCAGCCGGCGACGAAGTCGCAGGCGATCTCGTGTGCCGTGCCGGCGCAGCGATAGAGGACGCGCGGCGTGGTGCCGGAGAGGTCGTGCAGCTCCGCGTCATGCGCCTCGTAGATCGTCGTCAGCCCCGCGGCGGCGCGGCCCTCCATCAGATCTCTGGTGATCTCGGTCTGCCCGTAGACCATCACGGTGCGCCCGGTCAGCGCCTTGAAGTCGACGCGGTGACGCACGCCCTCGACGCAGATCTGGGTGCCGTCATGGATGAGGCCCTCGCGGTGCATGCGCGCGCCGACGCCCGCCTCGTCGAGGAGATCGACTGCGACCTGCTCGATGACGCCGGCGCGGATGCGGCCGAGCACGTGCTCGGCGCTCGCCCGCTCCAGGATGATGTTGTCGATGCCGTTCCGGCCGAGAAGCTGGCCGAGCAGCAAGCCGGCGGGCCCGGCGCCGATTATCGCCACTTGCGTTCGCATGATAAGCCCCGGCGTTGCAGAATTGTAGGATGGGTTGAGCGCTGGCGAAACCCATCAACGACGATGATGGGTTTCGCCATAGCCTGTCGAAGACGCGCGTAAACGCCCTTATGGTTGAACCCATCCTACGCGTTCTCTTTAGAGTTTGGTAAGGCGAGGCGGCGATAGTAGCAACACTACAGCGCGTAGGAGCCTCGGCCCAAAGACCAACTCGGGCTGGGGCTCTTTCGTTTTTGCGCTGCGCGCGTGCGCTCGCCAAGCCGCCTTTCCCGACCTCTGCAATTGCAGTATCGTTCCCCGCTCACAAAAAGGATTCCGCGCCGCGCCTCGCGGACGATGGGATCGATCGGCAGGAGGAAATCATGCGTGCAAGCCGGATCGGTGCGATCACGTTTGCGGCGGCGCTCCTCGCGAGCTCGGGCTCCGCGCGCGCCTTCGACGATGCCAAATATCCTGACCTTTCTGGCATGTGGCTCGGCGTGCGGCTGCCGGTCGGCGGCCAACCCGGCTTCGATCCGACCAAGCCGTGGGGGCTCGGCCAGCAGGCGCCGCTCACCGCGGAATACCAGAAGGTGCTGGAGAAGAGCGTCGCCGATCAGGCGCGCGGCGAGCAAGGCAACTGGCCGACCGGCGCCGACTGCCTGCCGCCCGGCATGCCCGCGATGATGACGGCCTTCCAGGCCATGGAGATCATCGTGCTGCCGGAGACGACCTATATCCGCATCGACCATGCCCACGATTCGCACCGCCGCATTTACACGGACGGGCGCGACTGGCCGAGCGACGTCACCCCGAGCTTCATGGGCTATTCCATCGGCCGCTGGGTCGATGACAATCACGATGGCCGCTTCACCACGCTCGAGGTCGAAACGCGCTACCTGCGCGGGCCGCGCGCGCTCGATCCGGCCGGCATGCCGAC
>Ga0126381_100002764_pt1 | contig 19029 bp, 18 predicted proteins | sample PanSoiMetPlot_28_FD_96465 | JGI IMG/M metagenome (GOLD analysis project Ga0126381, IMG submission 96465) | Tropical forest soil microbial communities from Panama - MetaG Plot_28 | ecosystem: Environmental > Terrestrial > Soil > Tropical forest > Bulk soil | place: Panama | collected 2016-02-17
GGCGCCGGCGAACGAGGCAAGCGCAGCCGCGTTCACGGTGAACTGGTGTGCGGACCGGAAACCCTGCGGGAAGATGAACTCGTCAAAAACCGGACCGATTTCGGTGCTGAGATCGCCTCCCATCCGCTGGACGACGATTATCACAAGGCACGTTCGCCGAAATGGGACAAAATCATCACACCATTATTCTCTGCGGCGAATTGGGGCGGCCAAGGCCTGCATCCCCGCGGCAATTTTGAGGGATTCGTTCGGGCTGCGGCCAAGCAGAAATGGCTTGAGGCGCACGGCATTGAACACTGGACGCATTTCTACACGGATTATGGCCGTGAGCAGCAGCTGCGTTTCTTCGATCGATTCCTGCACGGCAAGAAAAAAGGTTGGGCGAAGCAGCCCAAGGTCCTTCTGCAAATACGCCACGTTCACAAATTCGTATCACGCGCCGAGAACGAATGGCCGCTCAAACGCACCCGATGGACGAAATATTATCCCGATCCGTCGACGATGACCTTGACGACAAAACAACCGTCCGGATCCGCTCGGCTTAAATTTGCATCGATGGGCGATGGTCTTGTTTTCCTCTCGCCGCCGCTTACGAAGGAAACAGAAATCACCGGCCCATCGTCCTTGAAACTGTTCGTCTCATCGTCGACATCAGATGCGGATATTTTCGCCGTGCTGCGCGTGTTTACCGGCGACCTGAAGGAAATCGTATTTCAGGGTGCCATCGACCCACACACGCCCGTCGCGCAGGGTTGGTTGCGGGCATCGCACCGCAAGCTCGACAAAAAATTATCGACGCCCTACAGGCCCTATCACACCCATGATGAAAAGCAGCCTTTGGAAAGGGGCGAGACGGTGAAACTGGACATCGAAATTTGGCCTACTTCGATCGTCGTGCCGGTCGGCTATCGCATTGGTCTCTCGATCCGCGGCAAAGACTATGAATACGGCGGGGCCAGCGGCGGTCGGCTGTCGAACTTCAAGAATGAGTTGAAGGGTTGCGGTCCGTTCCTTCATGACGATCCGCGCGATCGTCCTGCCGCTATTTTTAACGGCACCACAAGCCTGCATTTTGGCCGCGGCAAGATGCCCTACCTGCTGTTGCCAATCATTCCGCCGAAAAAGCAGGCAGGTAGGCAACGCAATAGACATTAATATTACGCGCGTTGCTCACCCATTTAGGGTGTTCATTCCCATTGAACCTAATGTAAGCTTCGCCCAACCTTCGACTTAACAGAAGGATCAGGGGGGAAATGAATACGCAATTCTGGGTGGTCCAGGCGTTCAATGGCGTGTCCTACGGTGCGCTGTTGTTTCTTGTCGGCAGCGGCTTGTCCCTGATCTTCGGCGTCATGCGCATCGTCAATCTGTCGCATGGCTCGTATTTTCTGCTCGGCGGCTATGTGGCGCTGTCGGTCATCAACGCAACGGGATCCTGGGCGCTATCGCTGCCGGTCGCTGCCCTTGCAATCGCCGCACTCGGCATCGCAATGGAGCGTCTGTTCTTGCGCTCCGAAGGTTTCGAAGTCCTGCGAAATCTGACCATCGCTTTGGGAATTGCGCTTCTCGTTGCTCTGGCACTCCAGACCTGGAAGCCGAATATCGTCGGCAGTCGCCTTGAATTCATCGTCGTCACTGCAATCGCCACTATTATTCTGTATTTCGTGTTGAGTCGGATTTCGGTGACCCCGATTGAGACTGACGTATTGCGACAAGTGCTGCTGACGGTCGGTTTCGCCTTCCTGTTTCAACAAGCCGCGCTCGATATCTGGGGTGGCAATAACATGGACATCAATCCGCCGAGCGAGCTGACGCAGAGCATCGTTGTGGGTGGAATCTATCTACCCGCCTATCGCGTGTTCATGATCGGCATGGCCGTGGCAATTGGTATTGTCCTTTGGCTTGTCATGGAGAAGACGCGCATGGGGGCTGCGGTGCGTGCGACCGTCGACGACGCACAGATGGCTCGCGGTGTCGGTATCGATACCAACCGTATTTCCATGTTTATCTTTGCCCTCGGTGCCTTTCTTGCCGCGCTCGGTGGCGTGATCGGCGGCGCATTTCTTGGCATCTATCCGGGTCTCGACTTCGAGATGCTGCCGCTCGCATTCGCTGTGGTGATCATCGGCGGCATGGGCAGTCTGGGCGGTGCGGCCATCGGCGCTTTGGCCGTTGGTCTTGCCGACAACTTCGGCAAGGCACTCTTCCCCGAAATTTCTTACTTCACTTTGTATGCGCCAATGGTCCTCATTCTGGCCATCAAACCGACCGGTCTATTCGGACGCGAGTAAACGACAGCGATGGATAAATCACTGACCAAGGTTCTTGTGGTGGCCGCGGTACTGGCCGTGATCGCGATCATTGTACCGCACTCGGGCTCATTCGTTGTCCTGCTGACAACGCGTGCAATGGCATTTGCCATTCTCGCCATGAGCGTGGATCTCCTTCTCGGTTTTACAGGCCTCTCGTCGATGGGACAGGCGGCCTATTTCGGCGTGGGCGCTTATCTGACGGCAGTTCTTGCGACGAAGTTTCACTTCGGCCTCGGCTGGGATTTCTGGCTCGTGGTCATTATGGGCATGGCGATTGGTGCGGCACTCGCGGCTTTCTTCGGACTGTTCGCAATCCGGGCGGGGGGCGTTTACTTCCTGATGATCACGCTTGCGCTCGGACAATGCGTATGGGGTCTCGCCTACCGCTGGAATTCGCTCACCGGCGGGGACAACGGCATCAACCTCAATGGTCGGCCGAATTTCGGTCTCGATCTCAGCAACGAAGTGACTTTCTTTTATCTCGTGTTCGCGTTTTTCGTCGTGTCGATGGCCTTGATGTATCTGCTGGTTCGCTCGCCGTTTGGCCAGAGCCTTGCCGGTATTCGCGAGCGCGAGTTGCGCATGCAGATCCTCGGCTACAACACGTGGCTGCACAAATATATCGCCTTCATTATCGCTGGCGGATTTGGCGGGCTCGCCGGTGTTCTCTGGGCGCACACGAACGGGCACGTCAGCCCCGAAACCGTCGTGCTCACCACATCGGTCGATTCTCTGCTTATGGTTGTCCTCGGCGGCGCTGGAACCCTCGTTGGTGCAACGCTTGGTACAGCGATTGTTTTTGGGCTACGAGAATATCTGAGCACGCTGGTCCCGTGGTGGCAGTACGTGCTTGGCGGCGTGTACGTGCTCACAATCCTCTATCTACCCATGGGTCTGATGGGGATTCTGATACGCGTGCGTCAGCGTCTAAAATCTAAAACTGAGGAAAAGAGTTTGAAGGAATTGGCGACAAAACCTTCCTGAGTGGCACGGGAAGGCCAATAGCAACAGGGAGGATGACAATGACAGGCAAGCTACAAAAAATATTACTGGGCAGCTGTCTCGCCCTCGGTCTTGGATTGACCACTCAGGTCAACGCCGAGGAACTGCGCATCGGCTACATCGCGCCAGTAACGGGGATTTTCGCTCAGGTCGGCAAGGACATGGTCGATGGCTTTCAGCTCTACCTTGCCGAACATAACAACAAGCTCGGCGGCATGGACGTGAAGTTCATCGTCGAAGACGATCAGGGCAAACCGGACGCCGGCGTCACGAAAGCACGTAAGCTTATCTTGCAGGACAAGGTAAACATGTTCATCGGCGGGCTCCTCGCCTCCACAGGCTACGCATTGGCCCCTGTTTCGACCGCTGAGAAGACGCTCTACATTTCATCCGTTTCATCAGCCGACGACCTGACCCAACGCCAGTTGAGCAAGTATCCCTATTTTATGCGCAGCAGTTGGACCAGTTCACTGCCGCATCACGCGCTTGGCCAGTGGGCGTGCGAAAACGGCTTTAAAAAAGTCATCGTTATCGCAGCCGACTACGCTTTCGGTTACGAAACGGCAGGCGGATTCCAGAAAGCCTTCGAGGATTGCGGCGGAAAGGTCATCCAGAAGATCTGGCCGCCACTCAACACGAAGGACTTCGGCCCCTACATTCCGACCTTCAAGGCGGACGCCGATGGCATCTTCACGACCATGGTCGGCCCAATGGCGCTGCAGTTTCCCAAGCAGCTGCGTGCGGCCGGAATCAAGACGAAAATTCTGGGCAGCGGCGTCAGCTACGATGAATTCGTGCTGCCGTTTATGGGCGACGAAGTGATCGGTGACGTGTCGGCACTCCACTACAGCGCGGCCATCGATACCCCGAGAAACCAGGCCTTCGTCAAAGCCTACCGTGAAAAGTTCGGCAAAGTGCCGGGCTATTACTCGGAGAATAACTACACCACCGCGATGTGGATCGACGAGGCGATCAAGAAGGCCGGCGGAAAATATCCGGGACCGGAAGAGTTCATCAAAATCATGGCCAGCATCAAACTTGATGCGCCGCGCGGCCCGGTCGAGCTCGATGAAAATCGTAACCCGATCGAAAACGTCTACATCAAGAAGGTCGAGAAGAAGAAAATGTTCGGCTACGATAAGGACGAACTCTGGAACAGCGTGATCAAGACCTATCCCAAGGTCAGCCAGTTCTGGACCTACGGCAAGGACAAGTTCCTTGCGCAGCCGGTCTACGATCGCGACTTCCCGCCCTGCAAATACTGCGAGTGACGAAATGATGCCGGGGCCCGTCGCGGGCCCCGGCATTTCATTGGATTCTGAGGATGTTCGTGTGACCACAGGCACTCGAATCGATGGCACGGTCCCGGCGCTGGAGCTCAAGGGCTTGTGCAAGAGCTTCGGCGGCCTGCAAGCCACGCGCGAAGTCACGCTCCGCGTGATGCCAGGAGATCGCCAGGCCATTATCGGCCCGAACGGGGCCGGTAAAACCACCCTGTTCAACCTGATCACGGGCATTTATCCGGTGACCTCCGGACAGGTGCTCCTGTTCGGTCAGGACGTCACCAGATGGCCGAGTCACCGCCGCACCGCACTGGGCATGGCACGCACATTCCAGGTCACGAGCCTGTTTCCGAAGTTGACCGTGCTCGACAACGTTTTGCTCGCGATCAAGGGGCTGCGACCGTCAAAATTTGTCATGTGGCGCTTGTTGACGTCCTACAAGGACGTCTACGACAAGGCACATCATCTGCTCGAACAAGCGAACTTTCTCGATCGCAAGGACACCGAGGTGCGAAATCTGTCGCACGGCGAGCAGCGGCAGCTCGAGATCGTGCTGGGTCTTGCGAGCGATCCGAAGATTCTACTGCTCGACGAGCCGGCTGCCGGATTGTCATCCGGCGAATCAACCGAGATGGCCGAGTTTCTGATGAAGCTCGATCCGAAGCTCGCCATTCTCCTGATCGAACACGACATGGACGTCGTGTTCGATGTTGCATCTCAAATTTCCGTACTTCATTTCGGCGAGATCCTCGAAAGCGGAACGCCCGAGCAAATTCATTCGAGTGTCAGGGTGCAGGAAATTTATCTGGGGACCGACTGACACCATGGCCATTCTCGAAGTCCAGGACATTCATACTTATTACGGCGATGCATACGTGCTGCAGGGTCTGTCGCTGCAGGTCGAACAAGGTCAGATCCTCGGTTTGCTTGGTCGTAACGGAGTCGGCAAAACGACGCTGGTGAATTCAATCGTCGGGTTTAACCCGCCGCGGCGCGGCAAGATCATGTTCAAGGGCGACGACATCACGCATAAAGCATCGTTCGAAACCGTGCGCGGCGGCATGGGTCTTGTGCCGCAGGGTCGACGCGTATTTCCCACGCTGGGCGTAGAAGAAAACCTTCTGGTTGCCGAGCGGAGCCCTGACCGGCACGGCTGGAATTTACAGCGCGTCTATAAGTTGTTCCCACGCCTGCACGAGCGCCGCTACCAGCGGGCAAAAACCCTATCGGGCGGCGAGCAGCAGATGCTTGCGATTGGGCGCGCTCTGATGACCAACCCGGACTGCCTGATCATGGATGAGCCGTCGGAAGGCCTGGCACCAATTATCATACAGGGCCTTTGGGAGGCCATCGGAACGCTGAAAAAGGAAGGACTGTCTATTCTGCTCGTCGAGCAGAATGCGCATCTCGCGTTAAAGCTCGTCGACTATGTGCATGTCATGAGCAAAGGCCAGGTGGTCTACTCTTCCAAGCCTGACGAACTGCGTGCAAACGACGCGATCAAGTCCAGTTATCTCGGCATTTAAATCGCGAACCCACGGATATGCGATCCCATGGCGGTCAAGCGCCTGCTGGTGCGGCATGACCGGCCTTTACATCGTGGAATGGCTTGGCCGATGATGGGACGAAATTGGCCCGCCACGGTGGGGTATGGCGGTCCTAAAATATGAGCCCCGATAGGGGCACAGAGGGAGGAACATAATGTCTCGTAAGGTTACCCGTCGTAAATTCATGGCCGGCACAGCGGCCGGCGCAGCAGCCGCGACTTTCAAATTCCCGGCACCGGCAGTCGCACAAGCCGCGCCGTTCAAGCTCGGACTGCTCACCGTCAAATCTGGTCCGCTCGCGCAGGGCGGCATCCAGATGGAACAGGGCGTCGTCACTTATCTTAAGGAGAAGGACAACACCTTTGCTGGCCGCAAAGTCGACTTTGTGTCTGCCGATACAGGCGGCAGCCCAGCTGGCGCGAAGACAAAAGCCCAGGAGCTTGTCGAACGCGACAAGGTTGACACGATCGTCGGCCCGCTTGCAGCCTTCGAACTGCTGGCCATTACCGATTACATCGCGCAGGCCAAAACACCGCTGCTCAGTCTTGCCGCGGCCGAGGACCTGACCCAGCGCCGGCCAAATCCATACTTCCTGCGTGCCTCGGCATGCTCATCGCAGGCAATGCATCCCATGGCGGATTACGCTGCCAAAGAGATGAATCTCAAGCGCATGATCACTATCACGGAAGATTTCGCTTTCGGCTACGAGCAGATGGGCGGTTTCCAGCAGACCTTCGAAGACAACGGCGGCAAAATCCTCAAGAAGCTGTGGCCGCCACTCACCACACCCGACTATACGCCCTACCTCGCACAGATTTCCGATTGCGACGGCGTGTGCCAAGGTTTCGCCGGCGGCAATCCGCTGAAGTTTATGAAGCAATATGCCAGCGCGGGACTCAAATTCCCCGTCGTCACGGGCCAGACTGGCGGTGACGACGCACTTTTGCGCAGCTATGGGGATGAGGCCATTGGGCTTGTCAGTTGCTGCCCATACACCCTCGACGCTGAGACGGAGGCCAATAAACGGTTCGTCTCCGGGATGCAAAAGAACTTCAACCTCGATCCCGGCTTTTATGCAGCCGGTCTCTATATCAACTGTATGGTGATCGACGAAGCACTGAAGAAAGCCGGCGGCAAGAGCGATGATAAAGCCGAATTCATGAAAGTGTTGAGGTCGGTGTCCCTCTCGGACACACCGCGAGGTCCGGTCAAGTTCGATCACTTGGGGAACGCGGTCGGCAACTTCTACATCCGCAAATGTGAGAAGGCCGGCGGCAAGCTCATCAACAAAACGGTCAAGACCTATCCCAACGTCAGCCAGTTCTGGACGTATGACGAGAAGAAGTTTCTCGAACAGCCCGTCTATTCGCGCGACTTCCCGCCGCTCAAGTCGTGATGCATGACATGATGCGGGCGCCCCGACGGGCGCCCGCAATTTCTCTACAGGGCCTAGCGCGGGGACGGCGGCGACTATGAATTTTTGGCTGGTTCTCGCGGTCAACAGCATCACTTTTGGTGGACTGCTGTTTCTGCTCTCCGCGGGCTTTTCCCTCATTTTCGGGCTGATGCGCATCCCCAATCTGACGCACGGCTCGTTGTTCATGTTGGGTGCCTATATCGGCGTGACCTTCGTATTGGGAATCCGCGGTTTCCAAGTGAATTTCTGGCTTGCGGCGCTCATTGCCACCATGACGGTGGCAGCTCTCGGCGCGCTGGCTGAACGGCTGCTGCTGCGCCGTTTGCCGGGTGATCAACTCGCGCAAGTGTTGGTCACCCTCGGTCTATCGTTCATGGCGGCAGATCTTTGCCTGATGATATGGGGTGGCGATCCGATATCGGTGCCGACGCCGACTGACCTCGAAGGTTTCGTGCGGCTGGGAGTGTTGGTATTTCCCGCCTATCGCGTGGCCATCATCGTGATTGCGGTCGTGTTTGCCGGCGCACTCTGGTTGCTCCTTGAACGGACGCGCCTGGGCGCCATGATCCGTGCCGGCGTCGACGATCCCGATATGGCCCGCGTCGTCGGCATCCGCGTATCGCAATTGTTCACCATCGTGTTTGCACTCGGCGCCGGGCTGGCGGCATTTGCCGGCATCATCGGCGGACCGATCCTCTCGGTTTATCCCGGTCTTGATCAGGACATGCTGCCGCTCGCACTGGTCGTGGTCATCCTGGGCGGAACAGGCAGCCTGCTCGGCTCTTTCGTGGGCAGCATCATCGTCGGGTTTATTTATAATTTTGGTCAGGCTCTCCTGCCCGAACTTGCCTATTTCGTGCTGTTTCTTCCGATGCTGCTGGTCCTGCTACTCCGGCCACAAGGCTTATTCGGCAGGCATGTGCCATGAACCTTCGTGTCCTCGCCCTCGGTGCCGCACTCGTCGCACTTGTGACATTGCCCTATTGGATGGCAGGCATTTATTACATCAATGTCTCAAGCCAAATTCTCTTCTACGCAATCTTCGCGCTCGGTTTGAACGTTCTCGTCGGCTATGCCGGATTGGTTTCGCTGGGACATGCTGGTTTGTTCGGCGTGAGCGCCTACGCAACTGGCTACATGCTGCAACTGGGCTTCGGTCACCCGACCGCAATCCTTGTCGCCCTTGTGATCAGCATGATTGCGATGGCAATTTTTGCGGCCCTATCGCTTCGCTCAACGGGCATCGGCTTCATTATGATTACGCTGGCGCTGGGCGAAATCCTGTGGGGACTGGCCTATCGCTGGATCAGCCTGACCGGTGGCGACAACGGGCTCAGCCTGAAGAGCAGGCCTGCTCCGTTCGGCTTTTCACTGGCCGATGCGAATACGTTTTACTACGCAAGCCTCATTATTTTTCTATTGTCACTCGCTGCAATGACTGTGTTCGTGCGCTCCCCATTGGGCGCCGCGTTGAAGGGCACGCGCGATCAGCCGCGTCGCATGAATGCGCTCGGCTACCACGTCTGGGCAATCCGCTTCTTTGCTTGCCTTTTTTCCGGCTTGCTCACCTCGGTATCCGCCATTCTGTTCGTGTATTACACGCAGTTCATAAGCCCGCAGACACTTGCCCTCACCTCCTCGGCCGAGGTGCTGCTCATGGTCATCTCCGGCGGCGCCGGCACACTGCTTGGACCCGTTGTGGGCGCTGGCCTGGTCGTGGTTGTCAAAACCGTCGTGAGCGGGTTCATCGAACGCTGGAATTTCCTGCTCGGGGCAATCTTCGTGGCGATCGTCATTCTGATGCCGGAAGGATTGGTCCCCGGCAGTGTGCGTCTCTGGCGCCGAGTCTGGGGCAAACGCGGGCGCGATGCAGGGGCCGGCGTGGTTGCGAGCGGCGCGGAGGCCAAGTCATGAGCGCATTGACGATCTCCGGCCTGAGCAAAGCCTTCGGCGGTCTCCGCGTCACCCGCAAGGTTGATCTTAATGTCGCGCCCGGCGAACGGCGCCTGATCATCGGCCCCAACGGCGCCGGCAAGACGACCTTGTTCAACCTGATCACCGGAGAACTCACTCCGGATTCCGGATCGATACAGCTGTTCGGGCAGGATATTACGAACGTACCGAGCCGGCGGCGCGCCCACCTTGGCATGGCGCGCACCTATCAGATCATTACTTTGTTCGCCCGCGATACAATTATTCACAATGTGACGCTCGCGTTGCTGGGTCTTTCGCCTTCGCGATGGAATCCGCTGATCGACCTCAAACGCCAGGGCCACTTTGTCGAACGTGCGCAGGCCGCGCTGGAAAAGGTCGGCCTCGCCCACATCGCGGACCGCCCGCTGGCCCAGACGTCCTACGGCGAACGGCGTCGAGTCGAAATAGCGATGGCGCTGACACAAAATCCGAAGGTGCTGCTGCTCGATGAGCCATTTGCCGGTCTGTCGATCGATGAGCGACGCGACGTGAAGAATCTTCTTCTGGCGATCCCGCGCGACGTCACCATTGTGATGATCGAGCACAACATGGACGTCGCATTGGAGTTTGCCGAGCGCATCACGCTTCTGCATTTCGGCGAGGTCATCGTCGAGGGCAACCGGACTGAAGTGGTCGCCGATCCGCGAACGCGGGAGGTCTATCTTGGCCACTAGCGCTCTCACCCTCAGTCACATCGACGCCTTTTACGGCGACAGCCACGTTCTCGGCGATGTATCGTTCGAGCTCGGCGAAGCACGCATGCTCGGCCTGCTTGGCCGCAATGGTGCCGGCAAATCCACCTGCATGAATGTGACGATGGGACTTTTGCTTCCACGCGGGGGCACGGTGACTGTTTTCGGCGACACCGTGACCGGCTTTTCACCGGAAGCGATCGCCGCGCGCGGGGTGGCGCTTGTGCCGCAGGGTCGTCGCATCTTCAAGAGTTTGACCGTGCGGGAAAATCTCCTGGTCGCCGCGCGCAAGCCGGACCCCGGCAGCAAGCATGCGCCGTGGACCATCGATACAGTATTCGGAATGTTTCCACGCCTTTCCGAGCGTCGCAGTCAGATTGCCGCACACTTGTCGGGCGGCGAGCAGCAGATGTTGGCGATCGGCCGAGCGCTGATGGGCAATCCGCGCGTGCTGCTCATGGACGAACCCTCCGAAGGACTGGCTCCGCAGATCGTCGCGGAAGTCATGGCAACGATTCGTAAGCTGAAAGAAAGCGGGCTATCGATTGTCCTGGTCGAACAGAATCCCAAGCTGGTATTCGATGTCGCCGATGACATCGTTATTCTCAACACGGGCCGAGTGGCGGTCGTGTCAACTCCGTCAAAAATTGAAAAGGACGGGGTCGACTTGCGCCAACACCTTGGTGTGTTCTAGGGATCTTCTTCATGGCCGGGCTTGACCCGGCCATCCGCGTTTTGAATGAGAAGGTGAAAGACGCGGATGCTCGGCCCAAGGCTTGTGCTGGGGCCGGTCATGGGGGACCCGAGGGCTGGGCATACGCAACCACAGAGGCAATCGAAAATGGCTGACATTTGGAACAAATACGCCGACACCGCTGCTCGAAAGCACGGCAAGCCGGGGCGTGACGTGCGGCCAAAGAGCACGACGATCGACGCTCATACCCATATTGCCGTTCCGCGCGCCGCCGAATTCATCAAACCGCATCTGGATGTCAGCACCATTCCGCTCGCGCACTTTTCGTCGGCGGAAACCAAGGCAGTCAACGCTAAGCAAGAGGCTGACCTTCGCGGTTGCATGACTGGCTATGACGAGCGCTTCAAGGTCATGGACAAGATGGGAGTTGATATCCAAGTCGTTATGCCGCCGCCACCGCAGTGCTACCACACTGTCGCGCTCGAATACGCGGTCCCGGCCGCGCAAATGATCAATGACGGTGTCGCCGAGTTCGTGGCAAAGCACCCAGACCGTTTCATCCCGGCGGGCACGGTGCCGATGCAAGATGGGCACGAAGCCGCCAAGGAACTCGAGCGATGCGTGACAAAGTTGAAATTCATAGGCGTCGAAATCCTCACCAATGTTGCCGGCAAGGAACTGTCCGATCCTGCCTTCGCACCATTCTGGAAAAAAGCTGAGGAACTGGGAGCGCTGGTGATCATCCATCCGAATGGATTCACCGAGGGGCGGCGCCTTTCACGGTTCTACTTCAACAACATCATTGGCAATCCGTTCGAAACGACGCTCGCCCTGCACTACCTGATTTTCGACGGCGTTCTTGAGCGCCACCCGAATTTGAAAATCTTTGCCATGCACGGCGGCGGGTATCTTGGCGCTTACTCCGGTCGCATCGATCACGCCTGGGGCGCCCGCTCGGATTGCCACGCGAACCTGCCGAAAGCGCCAACCAGTTACCTGAAGAAGGTCTACGTCGACACCGTCGTGTTCACGCCTGGTCAATTGAAGGCCTTGTTCGAGGTCTTCGGTCCCGATCACGTCATCATGGGGACCGATTATCCTTTCGACATGCTGGAAAACGATCCGATCGGCCACATCGCGGCAGTCGAAGGGTTTGACGATAAGACCCGCGCCGCGTTAACCGGCGGCAATGCCAAGAAAATGCTGGGCATGTAATTTTTTCTGTGGCCAAGCTTCGTGCGCGTCGCGCGATAGCATTTTAGACGTAGAGGAAATCAAGTACCGCCGTCTCAGCGATCACGGCCGCGTCGGTGCTGTGCTGTCCGGCGCGCGCCTGTTCCTCCTGCGTACGACTGGCCTGCAAATAGGCGCCAAGGTGCCGCGCCCGTTCAATGATGCGATGATTTTGCGGCAGGCGGGCTGCTTCAAACCTCTTGAGCGCGGCGTCGACCCGCGGTTCGTTCAGCAAGGCTTCTGCCAGAGCAGCAGCGTCGTCCGCCGCTTTGGAAACACCGGCCGCCACGTGCGGCCTTGCCACAAAGGCTGCATCGCCGACAATCGCGACCCGGCCAAAGGCCATGTGGGACGATTCGAGATCATAGATCGGCTGCAGGATCGGTTCTTCAATCAGGCGGACGATTTGCCGGAATTGCGGCGCGACCAGTCGCTCGGCATCGGCGCGCATCTCAGCGATAGCTTCGCGGCGGATCAAGGGCGGCGGAATCGAAATTGCATGCGTGACACCACGCTCGTCTGTCAGCAACCATTGTAGCTTTGTCGCTTCATCGGCGGGTCGATACCAGACCACGTTATAGCGTCGATGCCCTGGCCGGAGATCGTTATCGGGGCCCGCCACTGGATATCCGAGAAATTGTTCGCCCGGTGGCAAACCGAACGTCATGAAGTCGAACAATGCGCGGTGCACATCTGGCGGAAATGCATGTTCGCGGATCAGTGCGCGCCAGGCACAATAGCCGGCATAGCACGGCGCTACGTGCGGAAAGCACTGTTGACGCACCGTCGAGCGGATGCCGTCTGCGCCGACCAAAAGGTCCGCCTCGACGATTTCGCCATCGGAAAAGTGCGCGCGGACTTTATCCTCGTTTTGCTCAAGTCTCGTGAGACCTCGCCCGCGGTGATAGTGATCAGGTGGAAATGCATCACGCAGCAGGCGGTAAACGCGCTCCCAGGCTGTCAACACCTGGGGACATTCGATTTCGTGCGTTAACTGCCCATTTATGTCGAGAATTTTCCGAGTTGTGATGTGAACGCCGAGCTGATCGGTCGCAAGGCCGAGCTTTCGCAGCCGTTCGATCAGTTCATATTGGGCTACGATTCCGGCGCCGCGACCGGATAGTTCGCTGTCGACGCGCTCATAAATATCGACCGTCCACCCGGCCCGTTGCAGCAAAAGGCCGCTCAACAAGCCGCTCATCGAACCGCCCATAATCGCTGCGCGTCCCACACTGGCCCCGGTCAATTGATCAGCCCCGATCTTTTCGTTTACCCATTTATCCTATATATGACAGCCGACAGCTTCGGAGGAATTCCCATGGCTCTGACCATGCTCGATAAGACTGCAGAGAAAAAGGAAAAGTCGCAGTGGTCGGCGGATATCGCCGCCGAATTCGAGCGCGAGGCCAGGAACCCCAATCCTTGCGTCGGCTCGACCTTGCTCTCAGAAAATGAACGCACGCGCGTTTGGATTATCCGCCTCGCGCCCGGCGAGAGGATCGGTTTTCATCGCCACGTGCTCGACTATTTCTGGACTTCAGTGTCAGGCGGGCGTGGGCGCCAGCACGTGCATGACGGCACGACGGTCGAATACACCTATGAGCCGGGTGAGACGCGGCATGAGAGCTACGGAAAAGGTGAGTTCAAGGTGCACGATCTCGAAAATCTCGGCGACCGCGAGATGGTCTTCATGACCGTCGAATTCAAGGATAGCGCGAATAAGCCGATGCAATTGCCGGCTGGCGTAACGCCGCAATCCGCCGCAGCATAGTCCGTCCATCATTGCTCGCCCGCCGATGGCCTGCAGGCCCCCGGCGGGCGTTTCATTTTGTCGCGAATTTCATGAACCATTTGCACACCTGATGGACTAGCCAAGGGGCTGCCCATCCTGCAAACTGCAACGCAAGCCCGATGCGCGGGAAATAAAAACAGAGGGGACGCTTGGCGGAATGGATTTTCCGTTCGAATTATTGATCAATGCGATTGTCGCAGGGTTGTTGCTCGGCGGCTTTTACGCCGCAGTGACTGCCGGCGTGTCGATCTCGTTCGGTATGCTCGATATCGTCAATATCGCCCACCCTGGCTTCATCATTCTGGGCTCCTACATCGCATACATCATCAACATCTCCTTCGGTGTGGACCCGATTGTCGTGAGCATCGTGATGCTGCCGGTCTTTTATTTTCTTGGCACATTCATTTATCAGGTCTATTACCTGTCGTTCGAGAAGCGTGGTCAAGAATCGCTGCGCGGTCTCGCTTTCTTTTTCGGTCTTCTGTTCGTAACCGAGGTGACGCTCATCCTCGCCTTCGGTGTCGACTATCGTTACGTCGAGGCAAGCTACATCGGGCCGAGCTTGCACTTCGCCAATATAGACTTGCCCTTGCGAATGTTGGTGCCTTGCATCACGGCGTTGATCCTGTTCGGCCTGCTGGAGCTGTTTGTAACGCACACCTTTACCGGCCGTGCCATCATGGCCGTGTCACAGGACCAGCTCGCTCTGCAATTGATGGCTGCTGACCCCATTCGTATCAAGCGTGTCGCCTTCGGCATCTCCATCGCCACGGCGTCCATCGCCGGCGCACTGCTTGTGATCATTCAACCGGTGGAGCCGTCTGTCGGACGCGAGTACATAGGGCGTGTGTTCGCAATCTGCGTGCTTGGAGGCCTCGGCAGTCTTCCCGGCACCCTTGTTGCCGCCATGCTGCTTGGGGTCATGGAAAGTCTCACTTCGACTTTCTACGGCCCTTCGTGGGCGCCAGCAGTCTCATTTGGATTTCTCCTTCTCACGCTCGCCTTCCGGCCGGCGGGATTATTTGGACGGTAGCTCGTGAGCACGCTTCGGTTTTCTCTCATCTGTCTGCTGGTAGGGTTTGTGATCTACCTATGCGGGCATTTGCTCGGGATCGGCTATTTGTTTTTTGCCGGATACACCATCCTGCAATTCGTCGTTCTCTCATCCGCGTGGAATATCCTCGGCGGATACTGCGGCTATGTGAATTTCGGCTCCGCCGCATTCTTTGCGCTCGGCGCCTACACAACAGTGTTCTTCTACAAGTTTTACCCGCTACCCATCCCGCTCCTGATCATTCTCGGTGCCATAGTGTCCGGCATCGTCGGCCTCGGAATGGGCTACCTGACTTTGCGTTTACGTGGCGCGTTCTTTGCAATCGCAACCCTGGCGATGGCGGTGGTACTGCAAACGCTGGTGGTAAACTGGGACTACGTTGGGGGGTCGCGCGGCGCCTACATTGTACGGGCGGACACAATTGAAATCGGTGGGTATTCGATTGAATACATCGAATATCTGTTCCTATTGATGATGATTCTCGCGATCACCTCGATTGTTATCTCGCGTTCGATCGCTCGCAGCCAACTTGGCTTTGGCTTCGCCACAATCCGCGACGATGAACTCGCGGCCGAGGCCTCAGGCGTTCCTACCCTGCGCCTCAAATTGATCGCCACCACGATCTCAGGTGCTCTCATGGGAATGGCCGGCGCGCCCTTCCCGTATTACATCGGCTATTTGCAGCCTGCGTCCGCCTTCGGCCTCGAATACGGTGTGAATTCCATTGCGATGCCGATCATCGGCGGAACCACGAACTGGGTTGGTCCGCTGGTCGGTGCCATCCTGCTTGGTTCGCTGCAACAAATCGCGACCGTGACCATCTCCTCAGCCGTCAATCTGCTTATTGTCGGGCTTCTATTGGTTGCCTTCGTGGTCATCGCCCCGAATGGACTTGTTGGGCTAGTGCAGGACCGTCTTCGTGCGCGGAGGAGCAAATGAGCGCTCTTCTTCACGTCAGCAAAATCAGCAAGCGTTTCGGGGGCTTCGTCGCACTCGATGGCATAGAGCTTGAGGTGCAACCGGGCGAGCGCATCGGATTGATCGGCCCGAACGGCTCCGGCAAAAGCACACTGGTCAACTGCATCTGCGGCGCACTGCAAAACGAGCAGGGAAGCGTCCATTTCGATGGACACGCAATGGATGGACTTGCTGCGCACGAACGCACGCACCGCGGGCTCGCGCGCAGCTTTCAGCTTCCGCGGCCATTCGTGAGCCTCAACCTTGCCGACAATCTGCGCGTGCCGATGCTCTACACCGTGCACAAACGCTCGGGCCCGCTACATGCCGACAGCGTCGATGCGCGCTGCGTGGAACTGTTACGTCTGGTTGGCCTCGACCAGAAGGCACGCCACATGCCGCGCGATTTGACTCAAGTCGAGATGCGCAAGCTGGAATTGGCGCGCGCCGTGGCCGCGGAGCCCAAGCTTCTAATCGCCGACGAGTCGATGGCGGGCCTTTCTCATTCCGAAATCGAGGATATTCTCGCTCTGCTCAAACAGTTGAATCAGCGCGGTATCACCATCATCCTGATCGAGCATATTATGAGCGCGGTGATGAGCTTCTCGCAGCGGCTCGTCGTGCTTGTAAGCGGCAAGAAAATTGCCGACGGCAAGCCGGAAGACGTCGTCCGCAATCCCGAGGTCGTGGGGGCATATCTTGGCCAGTAGTCTGACCATCGAGAGAGTCCACGCCGCCTACGGATCCGTTCGAGTCATCGAAGACGTGTCGGTGTCGGTAAGGTCAGGCGAGACGGTTGCCTTGCTCGGTACTAACGGGAACGGCAAAAGCACCTTGATGAAATGTGTGATGGGCATTGTACGCCCCAAGGACGGGAGCATCATTGCCGAAATCGACGGCGAAAAGCACGACCTCGTTGGCCGGAGTACCGAACAAATTGTGGATCTCGGCATAGCCCTGGTGCCGGAGGGACGCAGACTTTTCCCTAAACTGACCGTCCAGGAAAATCTGTTGCTCGGCGCTTTCCGGCCAAAGGCGCGAGCGCAGATCAAAACCAATCTGGACTTCTGCTTCGAATCATTTCCTCGTCTTGCCGAACGCCGCAGCCAACTTGCCGGCTCAATGAGCGGCGGCGAACAGCAGATGCTCGCGCTCGCCCGGGCGCTGATGCTAACACCGCGGATCCTGCTGGTGGACGAGCCCTCGGTTGGCCTGGCGCCGCAGCTGGTCGCACGCACCATCGACGCCATCAAACTGCTTAAAGATCACTATCAGCTGACGGTGCTAATGGCTGAACAGAATTTCACCCAGGCAATCCGTATCGCCGACCGCGGCTACGTAATCGTGCATGGCAAGATCGCATTCGAAGGCCGGTCGGCCGAAGAGCTCAACAACAACGACCTGGTGCGCAAGCTCTACATGGGCATGTAACGAGGGCGGGGCAAAAATAAAACGGCGCGGGGTTTCCCGCGCCGTTCTATATTCGAAGCCCAGCGAGTTTATTGCAAAGCCTTCTCGTAGGGATAGATAACGTTGCCGGTTTTCTGGTCGGCCGGAGTAAGCACGGTCTGGTAGCCCATGCCCTTCCAGGTTTCGAGGCCGGCGCCCTCTTTGATGTCATGATACTGGACTTGCATCATGCCTGATTTCGTCCATTCGCCGCCGGGCCCGTAGGACCAGTCGCCCATGATTGTCTTGTGCGGGGTCTTACGCAGATAATCAGCGATCTTGTTGTCATCGATGCTCTTCGTTGCGGCAATCGCTTCGCCGAGCATGTTGATGTAGGCGTAACCCCAGCCGCCGAGGTAATAACCGAGCGGGTCGACTCCTTCGGCTCCTGCTTTAGCCTGGTATGTCTTGAAGAACTCGACGGCGGGCTTCATCAATTTGTCGGACGGCACCCAGGTTTCGTAGTTGATGATGCCGTTGAGCTTGGGCCCGAGCTTGCTTTTGAAGACTGTGGCTTGCAGTCCGACCATAGCGCCACCGATAATCTTCGGCTTGTAGTTGAGCTCGCGTACCGCCTGGACGATCCCCACTGACCCGAGCGGGTAAGAGCAGACGATGACCACATCAGGATTTGCCGCCTGGACCGCGCGCACGATGGGCGTGTAGTCCGTCGTGCTTGGCGGATACTTGCGGTCGTAGACAATCTTCATGTTGAACTTCTTGGCGTTCTCGCGAGCGCCGTCGCAGGCGTTGTTGGAGAACTCGGCGTCCTCGACCACCAGCCCGAGCGTTGTCGGTTTCGGATTCTGCGCCGCGGCGACCTGGAACACACCTTCAGTAAACGAGGGCTTGGTCTGCGGTCCGGTCGGCAAGACTGAGAAGTATTTCGGGTATTTGAATTCGTGGTTGACGTCGAGTGCAAAGAGACTGATGTAGGTCTTCCCCTTCTGCATCACGACTGGCATCGCCGGCGCGTTCATGTTGGTAGCGTAACCGCCAACAACGAGTTCGACCTTATCCACATCGATGAGCTTGGTGTAGATGCCTGGCACCGTCGAAGGGTTGCTCTGGTCGTCGTAGTAGACGAGCTTGACCGGACGTCCGAGCAAACCACCTTTGGCATTCGTTTCTTCTTCCCAGATTTTCATGCCAAGCAGAGCCTGCTTGCCGTTGGCGGCCAACGGACCGGTCAGCGACATGCCGAAGCCGATCTTGATCGGATCTTTGTTTTGGGCCGTGGCAGCCCCCACGAACATTGCGCCGGCCGCGACGGCAAGAGCCGTTCCCGCGATCCAGGCAAATGTCCGCGACTTGAAGTTTTGCAGCATATTGTTTCCTCCCATGAAACCACGCTTTATATCGGTGACCGATAATGACAGCGCCCGATGCAATGGTCCACCGGGCGCGGCAGAAAGTCCCGACCAGAACATTGCCAAACGGTAACCCTTAAAGGGCATGCGACGCAGCAAAAGCAAATCTGCGTCGCTCGCGCCGTTAGGCCGGTCGTGGGCCGAGGTGGGAAGGCTTATTGCCTTGCCTTCTCCAAGGGATAGATCACATCCCCTGACTTGTATTCAGCCGGCGTGATAATGGCCAAGGTGTCCGGATTCTTGAACTGCTCGA
>Ga0126381_100002765_pt1 | contig 19015 bp, 14 predicted proteins | sample PanSoiMetPlot_28_FD_96465 | JGI IMG/M metagenome (GOLD analysis project Ga0126381, IMG submission 96465) | Tropical forest soil microbial communities from Panama - MetaG Plot_28 | ecosystem: Environmental > Terrestrial > Soil > Tropical forest > Bulk soil | place: Panama | collected 2016-02-17
CGAGCCAAGTGGCCCCGGGAAATGAGAACAACCTGCGTCTGCGCGTCTATGGGGAAAAGGCCGGCCTTGAATGGCGGCAGGAAGATCCCAACCAACTGATCTTTTCGCCTCTGGGTCAGCCGAGGCAAAGTATTCGACGTGGCAGCGCAGGAACCAGGTCTGCCGCTGCCCATGCAACCCGCATTCCCAGCGGACATCCGGAAGGATATCTGGAAGCCTTCGCGCAACTGTACAAAGACCTTGCCGACCAGATCATTGCGCACCAGGAGAAGCGCAACCCTGATCCGGAATGCCTGCTGGTGCCGGGGGTTGGGGATGGTGTGGAGGGTATGCGCTTCATCATTGCGGTGCTAGAGTCCGCGCGAAACAAATCGGCATGGACCGCAGTGTCACAATCGCAGTGACGTTGCGTGGCGATAGCGTGGTGCCAGCGGGCGCGCGAGCATCCTTACGGGACCGGACCCGGCGCCGTTAGCGAGATCAGGAGAAGACCCACCTCGCCAATCTCGCCCCCATGAGGAGAGTTCCTCGGAAGAAAAGAGACAACCTCGGCTCTCGACCTGACGGCGCAACCGGTTTGTTCGAGTATGAGGCCCTTCGGGAGATGCAGACGCTGCAGCCGTTGTCTAGACCGAAATTCCTTCGGAGCGGCAGATGTCTACTACGGCAAGCCGGTGCGTGGCCCCGAGTTTCTTCAGCATGCGATGGATGTGGTTACGGATCGTGTGCTCAGCCAAGTGCAGATGGTTCGCAATTTCTTTGTTCGTCAACCCGCGAGCTATGAACCCCACCAACTGCTGCTCGCGATTGGTCAGTCCGAGTGTGGTACGGGCGTGAAAGCTTGGCAGTTGGTTCTGTCGCGCGGCAAATCGGAACAAGAAAGCGCAAACCTCACTGGAACACGCGGCACCGCCGCTTGCAACGGCTCGCACCGCCCCAACCACCTCGATTGCGGAGGCGTCCTTGACAATATAGGCCATGGCGCCCTCGCGAATGGCTTGCAGAAATTGCTGGCCATCTGTCTCCATGCCGATCATCACCAGCTTTAGATCAGGCAAGCTCTGGCGCACTTCACGCACAAACTCCACATGCGCGAGGTTGGTGGTGAAGGAATCAATCACGAGCACGTCGGGAGCAGCAGCGACTATCTCCTGCAGTGACTCGCCCGAAAGGGCGCAGCATCCGACTACTGCAATGTCATTCTTTTTAGAAAGAATCTTGGATAAAGCATCTCTAAGAAGACGGTTCTGAGCTAGTAGAAAGACACTGAGTGCCACTTCCGCCTTCATGCGAAAACTCCACACACCCAAGCAAGCGCGCGCGACGTGCTCTCACGCTAGACGCTACCTCGCCCCCCAGCTGCAGCGTTCGCCTGTTACCTGCAATCTTTCGGTAAAGGTGTTTCGTGTAGTTAGCTGAGGACCTCACTCTAATGGATGCCTGCAAGATTTTCCAGTCAAAATATTGTCGCATTTTTGTCATAGAATATGCTGCCGGAACCTCCTGAAGCGTGACAGCGCACGCTGAGATCGCGCCAGAGAATCAGCGATCGGCTCCACAGGGAATCAGCTCAGCTCAAAGTTCTCTACAGCCATCTGCACAATTGCCTTTCCAAGCGGAATTGACGCCGTGGCCGCTGGAGACGGGACGTTACAGACATTCAGGACATTCGCTGAAGCCTCAAATTCAAAGTCATCTAGCAAGGATCCATTCTGGCGAACCGCCTGGGCGCGCACTCCAGCATTACCCGGTACCAGGTCAGAGGCTGTGATTTCGGGTACCAATCGCTGGAGCGCACGAACAAACGCCGATTTACTAACTGATCGATACAACTCTGCCACTCCGCTGCGCCAGTGCTTGGCAGCCATGCGCCAAAAACCGGGGAACCGCAGCACACGGCCGACATCCTTGAAAGCAAAATCGGTCTTGTGGTAGCCCTCTCGCTTAAAGGCCAGTACGGCATTGGGGCCTGCATCAACTCCGCCGCCGATGCGGCGTGTAAAGTGCACTCCCAAGAACGGAAACCGCCCGTCCGGAACCGGATAAATCAAACCTCGCACCAGGGTCTGTCGTTCCGGAATAAGATCGTAATATTCGCCGCGAAACGGAATGATTTCGAGGTTACGGAAGCTTCCAGTCATCTGCGAGATCAGATCGCTCTGCAGTCCGGCGCAGTTTACGACATGGCGTGTCGCAACCGTGCCTGAGGCTGTTTCGAGAATTAGGCCTTCTCGACTGGTGCGAATCCGCATCACCGCGCTACTCAGTCGGATGTCAGCTCCTTGGATTTCGATGATGTCCCGATACTTTGCACAGACTCGTCCGTAGTCGGTTATTCCCGTGCCTGGAATGTGTAAAGCTTCGGCACCGGCGCAATGAGGTTCAATCTCGCACAACTCCTGTCGGCATAGCTGCCGGATGCCGCCGATGCCATTCAATCGCCCGGCAGCCGCGCCCTCAACGCACATCCGCGCCTTGAGAGAACCGGGTCGGTAGTAAATGCCGGAATGGATTACACCGCTGTTACGGCCGCTCTGATGAGCAGCAATCGATTTTTCTTTATCCAGGATGCCCAGTCGCAGCCGAGGAAAACGCTGGCTGAACTCCATTGCAGTGGAAAGTCCAACGATGCCCGCGCCAATCACAACAACGTCATACCGGCTCTCAAGCATAGGGACTCAAGAGAGTCTGCTTTCTTAGTAGGCGTTCTTCGCAATCAAGCCGGAAAAAATGGTCATTATAATGATCTTCAGATCGAACAAAAAAGTCCAATTCTGCAAATAATAAAGGTCATACTCGACGCGTTTTTCGATCGAGGTGTCTCCCCGCCAGCCGTTTACCTGGGCCCAGCCGGTGATCCCGACTTTGAGCGAATGGCGGATGTTATAGCTGGATACCTCCTGCAGGAATTTGTGCACAAAGTGCGGACGCTCTGGCCTCGGGCCAACTACGCTCATTTCGCCCCGCAGCACGTTGAAGAATTGAGGCAGCTCATCGAAGCTAGTCCTTCTTAGGAATCTGCCGAATGGAGTGACGCGTGGGTCTCGCTCTCTTGTCCAAAGAGTATCGCTCTCCGATAGCGCGGCCTGCCGCATGGTACGGAATTTGTACATCTGGAACGGCTTTCCGTTTAAACCCACTCTTTCCTGCGTGAACAGCACGTCTCCCGGCGATGTAATCTTAATCGTTACGGCAATAAGAACAAGCAGGGGCGACGCCAGTGCTAACACGAGCGTTGAAAAACACACATCGAAAGCCCGTTTCAACAAGGCGTAATCCAAGGATTCGGTCGGAGTCGCTGTCAAGTCGAGCATTTGTATGTTACCGATCTGAAATAACTTTTCCCGGACTACCACGCGCTCACCGAGATCAACCACTGCCCGCGCGGGAAGACAATTTTGCTTGAGAGCCTCCATCACCGGTGGCAGTTCGCCAAATCGCGACGGCGGAATCGCGATTACCGCCTCGTCGATTCTGCTTTTCAGTATTCCCAACTGCTCCAGTTCGTATGTGAGAGCACCGCTCACCCGCGAGGTTTGACCCGGCAGCCGAATGTAGCCAGCCACCTCGCAGGCCGCGAACGAGAGCCGTTGCAACCGGGTTGCGCATTGAACCGCAAATTCATCAGCTCCGACAATCAAGAGTCGAGTTGCATGGGCTGGATAAACGCGATGGCGGCATAGGACGCGGAAGACGGCATGGAGAGCAGTGGTCAAGCATAACAGTGCAAATACATCGCAGATCAAAAGCCCTCTGGGAAACAGCTGCTTCCCGGTGAAGTACATGAGTGCCAGCAGCAGGAACGAGGTTGCAATACAGGCAGACCAGGCATTTCGTACCCCGGTGCGCTCACGGAAAAGCTCATCAAAGTTTGTTACACGGTACCGTTCTGAAAGGAGGGCCCATGCAACCGCGCCGAACAGAAGTTGGCCGATGTGGTCGTGCGGCATGAACCACACGGCATGATTCAAAATGTGGCACACCCGGGTCCACAACACCACTCCCAAAGTAAACGCAGGGATCGGGAGCAAATAGGTACCTAGCCGCAAGAAAAACCGGTAGATTCGGATTTGCAGAATCATGACGAGATAGCTCGTTGATCAGAAGGATGAATAGGGAGTAGTTGAGTCGACAATTACCAAAGGCCTTGCGGTATCGAGCGGGCTTGTTATCCCGAACAAAAGAGCTCGGCAGGCACCAGTGCCGTTTCTCCCGCTCTGACTATCAGGTATTGAAACTGTTCATGGCGGTTGTAGGGACGGCGCTACGACACCTCGATGAGGAACCTTTATAGCCTGGCGTTGAATAAAATTTGCTCAGCTGCCATCGCGAGATTCTGGGCGCACAGGTCCGGCTTGTGCGTTAATCTCAAACACTTCTCGGACGGAGTGATGAAGGCCGTCTTGCATCCGGCGCGCTGCCCCGCAAGAATGTCACTTTCTTTATCTCCGATCATCCAACAGTCACGAAGGCGCAGCTTATGCTCCTGCGCTGCTCGCAAGAGCATCCCCGGTCTTGGCTTTCTGCAATCACACTCTTGTGCTTTTTCATGCGGGCAATAGTAGATCGCAGCAATATGTCCACCCTTGTCTCTTATCACCTTCTTCATCCTGGCATGAATGTCATCCAGTCGAGCTTGCTGAATCCTCCCGCAGGCTAATCCGCGCTGATTGGTGATGATAATAACTTTGTGGCCGTAGCGAGAAAAGGAGGCGATGGCTTCCAGAGAGCCGGGAAGAAATCGTACTTCGCTCCACGCCGTCACATAACTGCCTTCCGGAGCCTTTCGTATTATGACCCCATCGCGGTCAAGGAATATCGCACTCATTGGAAGTGGAGCTCGATGATTTCGCAGAGCGTATGCCCCAACCAGATATGTGCCTCTTGGATTCGCGGAGTTGAGTTAGAAGGTACGCAGAGACAGTAATCCACCAGGTGGCGCAGATGGCCGCCCTCGCCGCCTGTGATACCGATCGTGGTCAAGCGCCTTCCTCTGGCTGTACGCAGTGCCGCAATCACATTCGGCGATTTGCCACTGGTAGAGATTCCGATGGCCACGTCACCCTGATTTCCAAGTGCCTCCAGCTGGCGGGAGAAGACTTCATCATAGGAGGAGTCGTTGCTGATAGCCGTGATACTGGATGTATCTGTCGTAAGTGCGACAGCAGCCAAGGCTCGGCGGTTTCGCAAGTAACGGCCAACCAGCTCCGCTGCAATATGTTGCGCGTCCGCGGCGCTGCCGCCATTGCCAAAAAGCAGCAGCTTTCCGCCGGACCCCAGGCACTTTATGCAGGCCTGGGCGGCCTCATCCAGGAGCCCAAGTAGTTCATCGTTGGCCAGCATGGATTGCTTCAGCTCTATACTCTCGCGCAACCGATCACAGGCCAGCAATGTGCTGACCGATACCGTTGTCATGAGCCCTCCAAGTCTGTAGCCCACGCATTTCGAAGGCAAACTCCGTCGGAGCTGCCCCTAGCGCCTTCAAGGCCTGCATTACCTTGTGCTTCTTTTCGAACTGGCAATACAAAAGCATGTATCCGCCGCCGCCGGCGCCCGTAATCTTGCCTCCGAGGGCTCCGTTTTTGCGCGCTGCTTCGTACATCTCCTCAATTCGAGGATTGCTGATTCGCGGGGAGATGTGCTTCTTCGAGATCCAGGCGGAATGCAATAAGTCGCCAAAGTCTTCGAGTCGCTGTCGGAGCAGTGCATTTTTCATATCGACAGCGAGTTGCTTCTGATCGCGTAAGGCCGTGACGGTTGCGGCTTCCCGATTCACGACTCTCTCAGTTTGATCTTCGATGATGTGGTCCGACCTGCGTGTGGTACCGGTATAACAAAGCAGAAGATTATGTTCCAATTCGTTTACAACATCCTGGTGAATGCGTAGAGGATTGACGATCACGCGATCGCGATAAAACTCTATGAAATTGAAGCCACCGAAACTGGAGGCGTACTGATCCTGATGCCCTCCTTGAATTTGCAGATCCTGCCGCTCGATGAGGTACGCCAGATGGGCGACTTCGTAGTCCGTTAAGGGCAGGCCTTGGAACTCTTTCACCAAACCGACCAAGCCCACGATCAATGACGAGGACGAACCCAGGCCGGACCCCGGCGGCGCATCACTGTGCAGAAAGACGTCGAATCCTTTCGAATTTTGCGCCTGAAACCGCAGAATCGTGGCTTTCACCAGATCGAGTCGGCCATCAAGTCGCAACTCCTCGTTTACGGGGCAATCCAAGGAGATCCCCAGATCCACCGATTCAATGCGGATTCGCCCATCCTCTCTGGCTCGCAAGCTGCCCCAGGCATAGTTATTGATGGTTGCATTTAGAACACATCCGCCCTCGCGCTCAGGGTAGGGGGGGACGTCGGTACCTCCTCCTGCAAAGCTAATGCGCAGAGGCGCCTTTGTACGAATTGCGGAGCCGGAACCGTTCGCGCAATTCGGTTTGCGCTCTCCGAAAATCCTCCGGGACTCCGATGTCGACGAAAGGGGCATCGGTGACAAAACCATAGGTTCTCCTGTTTGTCGCTAACCGTGGAAATACTTCTTTTTCGAGTGAAATTGCGCGGCGTCTATCGAGGGTTGCCAGCAATTTCTTCTCGAACACGTAGACACCGCCGCTGATAAGCACTGTTTTCTGCCTACCGTGGTGGTTACTGTTCTTTTCTAGAAACGCGGTGATTCTTCTGCTGCGATCGAGCTTCAGTGAACCATACCGTTGATGATCGTCCACTTTGATCGTGGTGAGAGTTGCCAGGGCCCTCCGGTTGCGATGAAAACTGACCAAATTCTGAAGATTCACGCCGACTAAAGTGTCGCCATTCAGCACGATTACCCGTCTCGCAGCAATCATAGACTCGGCTTTCTTGACGGCGCCTCCTGTGCCGAGCAACCGCCTTTCGATCGAATAGGCGACGCGTAGCCCCCACTTACTGCCGCTTCTGACAAATGCTTGTATGCTTCTTCTCTTGTATCCCACGCACAGGATGACCTCCTCTACCCCTTCGGATCGCAGCCAACACAGTAAGTAGTCGAGAAAAGGCCGCCCGGCAACCGGCGCCATGATTTTAGGCCCCGCAGAATACACCGAGCGTAATCGAGTACCTAAACCGCCAGCCAGAACGACTGCTGGTGGAAGTTTTAACGAGTATTCTGACTTCACTGCGGTTGTGATTTGTGTCAGCCGGAAATTAATCCGCCGCTGAAAAGACACGGTTTCGAGATCCGCAAGCCATGCCGACTGCGGCTTGCTCCAACAGGTCTTCCATGCTTCGGGTCACGACTTCCCAATCGTAGGCTTCGATGAATCGACGCGCGCGCAGCGCTATCTGGCGTCGTAACGTGGCAGTCTTCAAAAGCCGGATCACGTGCTCAGCGAACTCCACTGCGGTTTGGCCAATCAGCAACTCGTTCCCGCTGGTCACTGGCAAATCTCCGCATGCTAAGGGTGTTGCCACGACCGGAGTGCCAACAGCAAAACCTTCGCCTAACTTGTTACTCACTCCAGCTCCCACGGTTAAAGGGGCCACAGCGACCGCAGCTCTGGCCAAATGGGGCCGGAGGTCTGGCACAAAATCGACGACCTCGAACCCTGGCAAGGTTCGATAGCTCGCCAAAGCCGCACTTGCGCCGTTACCGACGACGCGAAACTTGGCACCGGGCGCCGCTTCGCGTACTCGTGGAAACACCTGCTTTAGAAAATAGGCGACCGCGGAGCGGTTGGGGCGATACCGCAGGCTGCCGGTGAACACAATCAGGCCATCTTCTTCCTCGGAGGCATGCTTCAACGAGTATTTGCTGCAATCCACGCCATTCGGCACGAGCTCGTAGCGGACTTCGGGAGCTTGCCGCCGCACACGATCCCGGTCCAGGCGCGAACAAAAGACAACGATGTTCCCGCGGCGCGCGAGAGTGCCTTCACAGCGCGAAAACTTTCCGTACTCCTCCCAGCCCAGGACCTTTTCCCACCACGTTCCTGCGTTCATCAGGCGCAGGTTGTAGAGAGACATCGAATCGGTCGGATCGCAGACCATCGGGATCTTCAGGTCCGGCGGAATGAACTCAAGCGTCCTCCAGCGTTCGACATAGAGAACTTCGGGGCAAACCCGTTCCGCGAGCTCGCGCACGACGTTTTGCGCTATCTTGGATCGAGCAAAAGCCATGCGAAGCGGTTTGCGCGTGGGCAGGGCAAGAGCGCAATGCACTATTCCTTTCCAGGTGCTGTGGGAGACGTGGACGACTTCCTGACAATACCGCCTCAGCCACAGTTCGCGCTCGGAACTCGGTTTGCGGTTCGACACGCATACCAGAAAAATCTGGTGTCTTCCCGCGAGGCGGGGGATCAGGTTGAATGCGCGAACTTTGATTTCCCAGGGGACGAAGGGTACGACGTAGACAATTTTCATTGGTGAACTGCTTAGGACTTGCCAAGCTCGAACGCACTGGCGAAGCCAACTTCAGGTCGCCGGACAACCAGACAATGTTCCGGTTGCGCGTTCTGAATATTCTTTCAATACGGATTCGTAGCACCTGTCCATCTGGCCAGCGATGGCCGTCCAAGAATAGCCTTCTTCTGCCCGCTTGCGACCATTCATCGCAAGGCCGCGACGCCTGCAGGGATCGGTTAATAAATAACCTGCTGCTTGGGCAAATGCTTCAACACCATCCGCCAGGAATACGTCTCGCCCGTGTTCCACCTCAATACCTTCACAACCCAGTGAGTTAGAAAGCACCGGCTTCTGCATTGCCATTGCTTCTAAGACTTTCATCGCGATCCCTCCTCCGCTCTCGACATAGTTCAGGACCAGAGACGCCGTTGCTACGAATGGCCTCACATCGGGCACCCTGCCAGTTACTGTTACACCAGGCGTTCGTTCCGCCAGTTTCAGTAAATCGGCGGGTACGCCGGCCCCAACCACATATAATTCCGCTTCTGGTACGATCGCGCTCACGCGAGGCATGATCTCTGCCAGCAGGATTCTAAGGTTGTGCTGTTTCGGCCTCCACTCGAAGCTACCCGTCAACGCCATTCGAAAAGGTTTCTCTTCAGACTCAGAAAAGGGAGAGAAGTAGTCTGGATCCACTCCGAATGGAACGATGTCAACCCTTACTCTAGGCGAGACCCCACGCAGGTACTCAGCGTCGGCGTTGCTTACCACGACACATCGATCAAACCGGCAAGCCATCGCGGCTTCGTACCGGCGAACTCGTGGGGTGCTCCATTTGGCGTGTGCTCGAGCCGGCCAGCTTAAAACATGCTGAGCGTGTCTCTCCCACACTTTGTGCTCCACGTTGTGTTCACGTAATATTGTCGGCACCCCAGTGCAGAACCGCTGATATACGGCGGTATGGAGATGATGAAACTCAATCATCTCCGGTTTCCACGCTCTGATGGTCCGGCGAATCAAATCGCCTGCACCCGGATACCAATACTTGAACCCAGCTCCTGGAGGTTCCAGGACCATTCCCGCTAATATACGTAGCGGATCCTGGTGTCGGCTGCGCTTAAAGACTTTGACGAACTTACAAAGCCGCTCGAGATCCTGGATCGACGTGTCTTCATTTCCTCCAACCAGACATACAACCCCAACCTCATGCGTACGAGCAAGGCTCTTGAGCGTATTCAGGAAAGCTATGCGACCGCCGTCCAGGGCAGGCAGTGGAAACGAATGTGAGATTAACAGCACTCTCATGAACTATCGCAAACCGTCTCAAAGAAACGGATCTACTTGCGGTAAGTGCTTATTGATCGGCCTTCGGGCTTTCCGCCCCAAGCGAGAGCCGCTGGTGGTTCACCGACTGGTTAGGGTTGCGAGCACACTGTTGCCAAATCCTGAGGTAGTCTGCAAATAACTGTATTTTGCGATGAACATCATTCGGGGGTGCAACGGCTTTTCCCAAACAACGGTAAGTCCACATAAGTCGCTTATAGTGGGCGGCTTGAAGCTTTGCGTATAATCGCGCTTTCCAGGCTGGCAGATGGCGCCGGGCAAGCAAGTATTGAGTGTCGACATGATATCGAACGTAGCGGTCGGAGGTATCTCGCTCGACTGAATGTGCGCCACGAATATGAATCACTTGTTCTTCAGGCAAGAACCTGATGTGCCAACCCATACTCCTCAGCCGCGCGCAGAGGTCGCATTCCTCCGCGTAGAAATAAAAATCCTCATCGAAGCCATCGGCGGCCAGAAACGCATCCCGCCTAACGGTCAGCACCGCCCCATCGACATAAGCAACTTCCTTAGGCCTGCGGTCGATCTTTTGAGGCCACGCAGCACGCCGAAGGTGGTTGTGAACCGTGGTGATTCCGACCGCATCCTTGATGCCAGACCAGATGCCTGGCAGGTCACCGTAACTACGCTGCCATCTACCGTCTGGGAACATTTGCTGGATGCCGACAATTCCTGTACGTGAATTCTTCTTTAGATAGTCGATCATGTAGCGAATCGAGTTGCCCAGGAAGACGACGTCAGGATTGGAAAGAACCACAAAATCTCCAGTTGTCTCCTTAAAACCGAGGTTCATCGCCTTGCCATAACCAAGGTTCTGGCCGGTCGCAATGGCGGTCGCTGTCCCGCCGCTCTTTGATCTGACGATCTCCAGCGTATCGTCGCTTGAGCCGTTGTCGACGACGATGGGCCTGCCTCCCGCCCGGCAGATCGAGTCGATGCAGGCAGCAATGTGGCGTGCGCTGTTCCAGGTTACTACGACAACATCCCATTTCTCGCGATTTCTATGCACGGTCTTTTACAACTGGAGACTCACACGGATTGATTAGCGGTGACGATGGTTGGCGAATGCCGGTTCTCCTGCTCACGAGGTCGGGAGGCAAAAGCGACTACCGCCAGCGCCGTGGGAACGCCAAAATACCAAAAGTTGCTGCCGATAAAGTTTAAGTTGATTGTGAACAGCACGGCCGTATAGAGAAATGACAGCATGACGGTGGAATAGGTACTCTGTCTCCGTCTCTCGACGAAAGTTATTATGAACCCGAGAAGAAAGGGAAAAAGGAAAATTGCCAACCCCCCAAAATCATAATGGATTTCGCGCAAATACGTTCCTACGTTTACTGATTCTGGAGTGTTGTAAAAGCTCTGATAATGCGGAACGTACGTGTTCAATCCGTAGTGCTTGCCTAAAAACCTATAGATCGGCGCAAATGAATACCTACCCCACAAACCAAGGCCGTCTTCCCGCGGTGCCTTCAAATATTCGCTAAAGCAGGCCAGCGGGGATGATGCATAGAGATAGAGCTGCGGCAGCACCGATATCGACTCGCCCGCTTCCACTAGTGGTTCTCTTTCACCTTCAAAGACCTGGACGCCGCCCCGGTTGAAGGTGATTGCCAGGAAAGATCCTAAGATCAACGCGGTCATGATCAATGTCTTCCACCAGTGCATGCGTAACTTCGTTGCACGCGGCGTGAAATAGTACGCCGAAGCGAAAATGAGAGCGCCCAGCAAAATCCCGGCTCTCTGCATCGAGACAATCCCGTCAATGGTTTGCGCGATCAGAGGCAACACTCCCGTTACGGTTAGGCGGCCACGCTGCGCTGTGTAAATGCCTCCTAGAGCACAAGTGGCATATCCCACGAATGACACATACAGGATCCCGGAGACCTCATTTTCAAAGCGCATGGCATAGATCTGGTTGGCATCACCGGTGATTGCCGTCACCGGATCGGATTCTACAATCTTGACGATATCGGAGACGAGAATTGCCGAGGAGACAAAGCTCGCAAATGCCAAGCAAAGAATTGCAACTTGCAGCCGCTTCATCCGCAACTCTGGAAAGCGGCGAACGGTTCGACGTGGGAATATCATCGCAGCTATCGCCGTCCCCAAGTAAAGGGCCACCCAGGCGACAAACACAAAGATCCAAGCCTCAAAGACGATGGAGTGATAAATAATCAGGTGCATCTCGAACGCGATAAGGCTTGCCGTCCAAATGCAGGTGTAGAGGCTGAGATGGTTGAACCAACGCCCGCAGATCCAACAGGCGATCAGCATCATCCCCGCCCACCACAAAGCTAAAAGCAGGATCGTCATCGATTGCGTCGTCTATCCCACGACTTGGTTTATGCCGAGGACACGAGGTGGTCCAACACTGGCACATTCCTCGGCATTTTCCTCTGCACCCGCTTCGCACATTAACTTCCGCCAGTCGATGCCGGGCGACAGCAAGCCCTCGTTCAAGTGAGTTGCAACTCCCGGCACTGGAACCCACAGCTTCGCGGTTTTCCCAAAAAGAATCTGCGGCCAGCACAACAGCCACGCTTTGATGAGTACGTTTCTGTAAAATTCCCGTCTGGCAAGATACCGAAGCATGGCAAGAGGATTAAAGACTTTGGTTTTAGTCAAGCTCACCCACATGGCGCAATCGTCGTTCCGCCCTACGTAAGTGCGAAACACATCTTCGTAGCTGGCGAGCGTCTGCTGGCGCGTCAGGAATGTTAAGCATGTGGAGGCCGCTGTCCGCCAGTGATGATCTTCGAAGAATGTCACCCATTTTCGTCCGTGATGAAGGTTCAGGTTATAGCAATCGGGGTGATCGTACGGACTCACAAACTCCACATCTTCCCGGGCGCGAAGGAACCTGAGCATGCCCGGAAATTGGCCGGCAAGGTAGAAATAATCATCTTCCGCAAAATACACAAACTCGGCATCGCTCTGCGAAAGCAAAAAATCCAACTGCTTCTCATACGTGGCCCTGTTGCCGATCCTGTCGAATTCATGGACAACCAGATGTTCCGGCGAGAAGTAGCGCCGAAATAGCCGACCGTAGGCAGCGGGACAGCCGTCCAGGATCGCGCATAGCTTTACGCGGAGAGAACCAAGTGACTCGCGGAAGGACCGCAGGCACACTTCTGCCTGACGAAGTTTATCGTCTCCGAATGGCAAACCTTCCGCGGGCTTGGAGACTTTAGGGCAAATTCGGTATGCGACGGCCACATCATATGCATAAGAAGTACGCACACCGCTGGCCGGCAAGGAGCCCATTTCTTTTGGCGCAATTCGCATGCTCAGGGCACCACCTCCACCTCTCGAGAGCGGCGGCGGAACATTCGAAGGCTTGTATTCACTTCGTCGCGACATAACAAGTCAAGCAATACGGAGACACACAGATAATAGGTCACGACGCCGAGCACCAGGTGTTCTGTGCCGGAAGCCGTTGTCACCCAGTAACTCAAGGATGCCGATGAGTAAAGCCCTAGAAACTTCATCCAGCCCCCGAAGGATTCGCCGCTCAATCGACGCAGCGTCCACTCATTGAAGAGCCACCACCCGGCAAGAACGATCACCTGCACTCCAGCAACCAGCGTCAGAGAGTGAGTACCAAAAGCGGCCAGCGAAGTAGCTGCGAGCGTTAGCGAGAGCACAACCAGACTTTGCACCAGGAAGCGCTTCTGCATTCCGTTCAGGTACGCACAACTCATCTGCAAAATTTGAATACTGGCGAGAAACGGAATGGACAAAAGCAGGATCCGCGCGTAGGCCAAGCTGGTAATGTATTTGGGTAAAAAGCGATGGATGAATTCATCGAGCGCGAAGTAGTAAGGCAAGAGCAGCGCCCACGCTATCAGCAGGAACCGCGATGAGACTCCGTAAATGCGTCTTCTTGCTTCGGGGGTAACCCCGGCCAGATGAGAGAAAAAGACCTTACTGCAAACTTGGATGGCAGTAACTGGCACAGCCATGGCGCTCGCGGCCAAACTGTACTGCGCAAACTGCTGGATGTTTGCCGACCAGCTGACGGCAAGGCGATCAGCGAGCACAATCATCATAACGACGGTATTGGCGAACACAATCGGCCAACCGATGCCTATACAGTTCTTGACAAGTGAAATCAGATTCGCCAGATCTCGCTCCGACCTGAAAGGCCTTACGGAGGCAAGGAGTAACACCAGCATTACCAACCACCCTGCAACGAAGAAAACCGTAATTTGCGGGTAGTGGTTGTGCCACTTCACATGTGATATCAATGCGAAGCCCAAGAACAAAGCTGGCGCGCCGACCGTCGAAAGCGCCACCGGGCGAAAGGCTTTCGCGCTCTGCAAGGCATATTGCAGAAGGGTGACCTCGTTGTAAATGAGGGCATAGGTCGTGAGCGCAATCGCTATGAAGCGAATCGGCCCGGTCGAGGCCAAAACAGCAACCGTGGAAATCCCCAGCCCCACCAGCAGATGCTGATAAAACAGGTACTTCAACGCCGGGCGAATTTCATGATGGAAGTCCGCCAAGGGTCTGCCGGCCCAGCGTAGGAGGGCACCATCGGCAAAACCGAAATGCAGGAACCCGACGTAGCCGGCGTAAAGCGCAAACATTCTCCAATAACCGAAATCTTCTACGCTAACGAGCTTGGGAATCACGAACACCAGGCCGAGGTTGAACAGTCCAGCGGCGACTGTGCCCACACCCAGGGTGGCGATGTCGGCGACAATGGCGTTGGGTTTCCACCCATTCGGCTCAGGCGGGGGATGCCACGCCGGCTCGGGGGTTTTCGTGTCCTCGGTCAGGGGAATTGTCTGCAAATGGCCCATAAGTCAGATGTCGGTTTTTTGGTCTGCTTCTTCGGATGTCCGGGTCTCCCGGCCATTACCGTTCGTCTGGCCACCATGCCCCAGTCCAAGGGTGTGTCCGTTTGTCGAAACGAGAGGGATTCGGGCTCGTACAGTCGTGAACACTTCCAACGCGAACGCTTTGTGTGGCTGGTTGATGTCCATCGCATCCCAGTGATTCTTGCCTAGAATCCACGCTATCGCGAAGCTAACTCCAAGCATTGTTCCCAGCGCGACCACAAGGGTGCGCGGCGGAAACGACTTCTTAGTTGGAACGAGTGGCGGGTCGAGAACTTTTACCACCGGGATCTCTTTTGCTTCCTGCACCTTCGCCAATTCGTATTGCTGCGTAAGCAGTTCGTAAACGGTTTCCTGCACTTTGGTTTCGCGGTAGAGATCGGCATAGGTGACGCCGAGCAACGGCAACTGGCGGATCGAGGGATAGAGAGAGTTACTCGTTTCTAGCTGACCTTGCGTGCCGGCGCCCCCGAGTTCATTGAGCTTCTTCTGCAGCTCGTTTACCCTGGCTTGTGTCGAACGCACCCGGAAGTTACTTGCGGAATAGATTTGTTGCAGTCCACTCAGTTCTGACTGTGCGGCTATCAGTTGTCCCTGCAGGATAGCGGCGGCTTGGACCATAGCTCTGCCCTGTGCAGGGATGTCAATGGCTGTATTCTTACTGGCGAAATCGCTGAAATTCTTCGCCGCGGTGTCGAGGTCCACCTTTACCTTCTGCAGGCGATCTTCCAAGAAGATGCGCTCGCGGCGGGCAGCGGAAGTGCTGACTTCAGCAGCGAGACGGTCCAGTTGCGTTACGTATTCTTGTGCCATCGCGGCGGCCCGTTTGGGGTCGCGGTCAGTTACCCCGATGGAAATAATGCCGCTCTTGCGGTCCTCGGACACGTCGGTACACTGCGCCAATGCTTTGCGCGCATCTTCGATTTTCTTAGCGTGATAGACCTGCATGAGATGAAACTTGTTGATTACCGCGTCACGAATGGTGTCACTGCCCAACATGCCGACAAAAAGCGCGCCCGAACTCTTAAGGCCGAGGAGGTCCCCAGCCATTCCGCCGAAGCTGCCCAAACCGCCGCGGCCGGTCAACGCTGCAAGCAAACCCAGCCCCTCTCCCGCTTGACCATCGGGAGGCATAAGCAGAGTCTCCGACTGATATCGCACCGGGATGATAAGAGCAAAGACGATGCTGACGACGACGGCCAACGACGCAGCGCGAAGCAGTCGCCGCCGATGCGTCCACAAGGTTTTCAAGTGAGGCAAATAGGTCGGCGGCTGGTGCGTCTCAGCTACGGCACCATTGGTCGGCTCCTCCGCCCGAAGCTCGCGAATGTGGTTGGTCGAAATCACAACTCTTTTTTGCTCCTTCACAAAGCCCTAGCGGGCCTGATATTGGCCAGGGGAAGAACTACTGTTACCTTGCCGTGTGCCAGTGCGGGTAGAAGGTCAACTGAATCGAGGCAGTTAGGTTACTCTGCCGCGTCGCACTCAGAACTGGGAACTTCCATTGTTCGTATTGCAGCAGCCCGGAAATTGAAAGCTCACGAGCCAGCAGAAAGTCACCTCTGCCCGCATAATCAACCAACCGACCGCCGCCCACAAAATTTGGGGCGACTGTCTGCAATCGATATCCAAGCTGGAAACTGTCACGAGGTGAGAACGAGTAAGTCAACCACCCCTGACCTCCCCGACCTGCCCTGCCGATCCAGCTTCCTAACAGTTCTCCGTCATTCGTATAGCCGGATAGATAGCGATCGCCATTGAAATACACCCATCCAATGGGAAACTCTCTGGTGCGAGAGATATTGAACCCTTCTGCTCGCAGCTGCAGTTTTGGTATCTTCGGCAGCTTAGGCATGAACATGCCGGGGGTTACATTGGCACGAGTGGAACCTATGGGCGACACTTCGTCCCACGTCATTGCGTCCAAATAGAGCGTGACCCAGTCCCTTAAGCCTGGGACTCGATAGTTGATATTGGCAGCGGAAGCTCGTTTGCCCGGATTGAGCGCTAAATTAGTTGTGTGCACGTAATAAGTATGGAAAAAAGTACCGAGCGTGACCGGCAATCCTGGGCCACCAAACATGGCGCTATAAGTGAGCCCAAGTTCGAGGTTGGGCGTCGGCTTGAGACTAAACGTTCCACCATGAATGAAGGGTTGGGGGACGATGTTGGGTCCGACTATCCCCGGAAAACCTGGATACGACTGGCAACTCGGAACCGTGCAGTGTTCCCAGCGCTGCCCGTCGAGCTGCCCGATATAGAATTCTGTACGCAGCGGCCCGAAGATCCGCGAAAAACCTGGAATGTACAGAGGTGCAACTTGATTGATCCTCAACGCCACGAACGGAGGAGCGTTGTTACTCATCAACAACGGGCCTGATTCGCCGGGCCCCAGCCATTGACTCTGCAAGCCAAAAGAAAACTGGATATCCTTCACGTTCAGCGAGACGGTGGCCTCAAGCGGCTCAAAGCGATTCGTTGTCGCCACTCCATTGGCCAGCGGCGGTGTTCCATCGACCGCCGCAATTGCGTTGAGGACCTGAGGAGAATACGAACTTACCGCCGGCGCGTGTTGATATTCGCCGCGGAAGCTGAATGCGAGGGGGCCGGCGGTGGCGTGGGCGGTGAATCCATCGACCGAATTTACACCCTCCGCGTACGGCCGACCGTAGTCATTAATGATCGTCTGTGCGAAGTGGTAGCCGTCGCGCAGAGGTGGACCAGAAATATTCGTGATGCGCATATAGACCGAATCGAGGCTGGCACCAGCGTTGGCAGCACCGCTTAAGCGCGCATTTTCTGGTGCGAACTCCTCCTCTAAGTCGCGGTAGATGCCCGCCTCTGGTCCGCTTTGGTCATCATCGTCGCCAATCGCCTCTTTCCCTTCCTCCAGCATGCGCGCACATTCCATGCGGGTCCATGGGCGAATCCCCAGATAGGCGGTCTTGACATACCCCATCGCAATCAGGCGCTCGATGGCCGGATAAACCCAGCTGTCCAGGGGTACGTAAGGCGATCCCATATTTTCCGGGCTGCGGGTTTTCTCACCCGAGCTTTCTGGAAGCAGGTCGCCCCACGCTTCTCCACCGAGGTCCGCATCGTGATGCATGCGGTAGACTTGCCGGCCGAAATACCAACCGAGAGCGCTGCCAACGATCACGTCAGAGGCAAAGTGTTGCTGCCCGGTCACACGGGTGGCGCTGATTCCGGTGGCCAAGCCATAGGCGAGAATTTTCGTCAGGGTTCCCGGATATTCGTGCGCCATTACGCTGGCGATTGACCAGGCAATCGCGGCGTGCTCGGAGGGAAACGAACTGCCTCCCTGGAAGAAGGTTCCGCTCCCATTATCCTGATATGGCCTTGGACGTTGGGTGACACCTTTCAACAGCATGGCAATCGCCGTGCTATTGATGGCTGCCTCACCGCTGAGCAATCCCGCTTCGGACATTCGGTCATTGCCTGTCATGTGTCCCAGCAGGAACGCACCGCCGCCTGCACTGATGAGCGCATAGGTGCTGTAGTCGGAGAATGTTTTGCTCGCCTGCACTTTACTTAATGGAATCTGCTTGGATATCCACTCGTCGCCAGCCATGACACCTGCAGTAATTCCAACGAATGGGGTGATCCACCTCAGATCTTTGACTTGGAAGTGAGCCGGCGCCGTCCAGAAAGCGCGTTGATCGCTGGCAAGATGCCGGACGAACGCGACGCCTAAGTGATTATCCGGGTCCTCACCTAGAAGCAAGCCATCGCTTTGATCCTCACGTACGGGAGCGTTTGTTATGGGCATGTCTCCGGCCCTGCCACTGGTAGGATCGCTAGCTTCACTGTGCGCTGAGGAAGCATTCGGCGACAATTCACCAGTTGCTGGTCCACTGACCTGGGCCCACGTGGTGAGCTGAATAAGCCCAGCTAATACGACCGATACGCCTCCCGTGCGAAAGGACAATATGACACCTTGGGCTAGAAGCTTCGTGCCACCTGAATAGCCACGCCCACCGCATATGCCAGCTGAGCGGCCTCTAGAGTCGACTTCCACTTTGTGGTTCCGCTAAAGGCCTTCTCGGGAACCACAACCAGATCGCCGGCATGCAGGGCGGTACGATCGACCCCGCCGCTAAACAACCCTCCGGAGCCTCCGGCGACAGAGCCGTCGGCGCGGATCACGAACGCAGCTTTCTTGTTGGCCGTGTTTGTGGGTCCGCCCGCTTGTCTTAAGTACCAACCGGCATCTTTGCCGGGCTTGTACATCACGGCGGTCGGATTATAGACAGAGCCATCCACCATGACGAAGTTCGGCCGCTTCGGAACGTAAACCGCATCGCCGGCGCGGACCTGAATATCGGCTGCTGTATTGGCCCAGTGTTTAACGTCTTTACTGATATGCACTACCAGCCTGCCCGACGGAGGCGAGTCCTGGAGTTTCTGCAAGGCAG
>Ga0126381_100002766_pt1 | contig 19013 bp, 12 predicted proteins | sample PanSoiMetPlot_28_FD_96465 | JGI IMG/M metagenome (GOLD analysis project Ga0126381, IMG submission 96465) | Tropical forest soil microbial communities from Panama - MetaG Plot_28 | ecosystem: Environmental > Terrestrial > Soil > Tropical forest > Bulk soil | place: Panama | collected 2016-02-17
ACGCAGGGAGGAGTCAGGTGAGGGGACAACGGTTGAGCTCATAAGGGTCAAAGAAAATGTACGTCAAAAGCTAACACGGGGTTTCGGCGCAAGGCCTTTCCCCGTAAAAGTGCGTGGAAGCTCAGAATCGCATATTCGAACAAGGGAGAGCGAAAGCTGCATCAGTGCCGGGGAACGCAATTGTGGTGAGTAATGCCCGGTGTGTCGGCCATACGGCAATATCCAATTGGTAGTCATTAGCTCCCAGACGGCACCTTCCGGGGGCGGTCCGCGTAGATATGTAAGTCAGTATCGGCCTCAGTTGCGCCCATGGCGCGGAAGTCGGCGGTGACATCTTTCAGGCGCTCTTCAAGGGCGAAGTAAATCACCGGAACCCTAGCATTTTCTGGCCTCTTATTATTGAGAGTCCGTCTCAGTTCCGATTCCGAACTTAAAGCGAGAGGCGGAGCGAAGTCGCCCTTTTTTTATCGGCCTTTTGCCGGGTGTACTTGTGGGGGTATTTCCGCAGAAAGGTCCTATAGAAACGGTGATATCCATGGATTTATGGCTTAGGTTGGAAGGAGTCTCTCACATCGCAGCCGAATGGAACCACCGCAGGCTGTCCATTCATGACGCGAAGCGGCATGAGTGGGATCATTCGCACGCAGTAGCCTCACTTGCCGGCGGCGCGCGTGGTGCGTCGATTGGTGAGCTGGCTCGTCAGGCGGTGGCGGGCGAGACCAATCAAACCCACGAGGCCCGTCCCTGGCAACCCAAAAGGTCGAGGGCTCAGGGACCCGCCACAAGCGCACACCCAAAAAGCAAAAGGGCGACATCCGTATCGGAACCTCGCGCTTTACTTCCCGAATTCCCGAAGGGTTTTCCCAGATTACAAAGCGATTGCGGGTACTCATTCATGCGCATTCTTTTGCGCATAAGTCCGTTGATTCATGCCAAAGTGCCGACCAGAAAATGCATCCCCATTCAGATTTCTATTGCGGCGCAGCCGAAGGTCGCTTATAGTTTTGGTTCCAATCCTCCCCTAAAGTAATGGGCCCAGTCTTCTTGTTGAAGGAGGGCGCTGTATGCTGTGTCCACTTTGGCGGATGATTCACCTTGCCTGTATTCAGTCGCGCGTCTCGGCTTCGGGTTGCTTGGGTGCGCTCGTCGCAGTCCTTCTGCTTATCTGTCCGGTTGGCGCTCACGCCGATACCTACAACGTCACATTTATAAATGTAACGTTCACAGCTACATGTATTGGCGGTGGCACGTGTACCGAGGTCATTAACGGCTCAGCCTTATATGATCCCGTGACCGACACGGGATCGAACAGCACGATCCAGATGACCGGGACCTTAAACGTCTCCTTTGACGTCTACGGAGTTCCTCCTCAATGTACTGCGTCAGGATGCGTCTCAGGAAATGGCCCTACAGGGAGTAGAGTTCTATACGACCCAAACGCCTTGCCTGGATTTAATCCCATCGAGTTTGCGCCTGCCGTGCCAGCCTTCTCCACTCCAACACCCGTCGACGTGCCAACACCCCAGCCGCTCTTAGGGGGCCCGAACGGTTCGTTGCTGTTCGTGCCAGGGATGTGCGGAGGAGATCAGCCAGCATGCAACACCACGGGAGCCTTCCCCGGCAACGGAGCCATCGATTACCAACTCACCTCCGGCACCTACACCGCAGTGGATATAACGGCTCCCGAGCCTGGCTCGCTCATTCTCTTTGGGACAGGAGCGGGAATGCTCGGACTGCTCTCACGCCGCAGACACACTGCTGCAGGGGCAGGAAACTAAGAAGCTCGGGTGCCCCATCCATGCACGCATTTTGTGTCAAGTTCCAAGAGATACTTTACAGATCGTTATCAGAAGATTCTTTCCAGGTGAGGAGTGCAGCGATGTCGATTTCGCGGACCAGGGTGTTGCAGGAGAAGACCAGGATGCGATGGTCGATGCGTTAGAGAGCGACGGTCTGCGAGGCAAGCGCACGGCTGATGTGCCAGGGTTGGTTGGAGACGTAGATATGTCCCACGGCGTCGACTCGCCGGATCTCTGCGCGCTGTCCGGAATCCCAGACTGCTGGCGTCGGATCGTAGGCACGGGGGCTGGGCCGCCAGCGCGAGGCGGGAGTCTGCATCCCCAGCGCCTCGTGCGGATGCAGATGGTTGGACTCATGGCGGAAGGCGTCCAGCCAGTCCTGCCGGAGCCAGTGCTGGCCACCGGGGCGTCGGCGCGCCTGTTCCAAGGCTCCATGGAACCGCTCTACCTTCCCCTGAGTCTGGGGATGGCCAACGCCGGACAGGCAGCAGCGGATGCCTTGTCGCATCAGCCACACCAGCAACTGCGTCCAGCCGTCAGCAGCTCGTGCGCTCCACCAGGGAACGCCGTGATCCATCAGCATGGCTTGGGGAACACCGTGACTGCGGAAGATGCCTTCCAGCCGCTCCCGCACCGCCTCGCTGCGTGTGGTGCCGATCTGTTCCAGGCCCAGAAGGTAACGGCTATGGTCGTCCATCACCGACAGCGGACCGATGACGGCCGCCGCTCCCTTCTCCCCCTTGAAATCCATCTGCCACAGTTGATTGGGCGGCTCCCGCTCAAAGCGACTGGTGGCCTGCCGCCGTCGCTCGCGGTCGAGCACCAGGCCGTTTCCTGCCAGTACGCGATGCACCGTCACCACCGGTACCATCGCTCCTTCCTCGCGCAGCAGTACGACAAGCTTGCGCGCGCCCCAGTCCGGACGCTGCTGCCGCAACTCCACGATCCGCCGCTCCACCGCTGCAGGAGTCTGAGGCGGGCTCACGTGCGGACGACGGCTGTGCTCCTCCATCCCCGCAACGCCCTCTTGCTGGAAGCGACGCCGCCACAAATATCCGGTCGGACGCGTGATCCCGTACTCCCGGCACAACCCACGCAACGACTCCCCTCGGCTTGCGCGGACAACAAACTCCACTCGCTGATCCCGCACACTCCTCCCCAGCCAGCCCATCCTCTACACCTCGCCGGTGTCAAGAATCTCCTGATAACAATGTGTAAAGAATGTACTGAGACTGAACACGCATTTTGCATGTATGGGTCCGAACTGGAGTCCACGACCTATCTCGTCGAACGCAAGCACGGGGAGGCTGGTGTTTGCCATCCATACGGCTTTCGTCGCTGAGGAACCACGTGGATGACGGGCTGCTTTCACGGTCATCTTATGCCACCCGCTTGTGACAGCGAACCCCACATCTCTCTCCCAACCAGAAAAACGGGAGTACCATGCCCGTTGAGGGACAATCCCACATGGCCGAAACCTTCCTTACCTACCGAGGCACCGTCTATCCCTGGCACTGCGATCACATGGGTCACATGAACGTCATGTGGTACGTCGGCAAATTCGACGAGGCCACCTGGCAACTCTTCTCCGCCATCAGCCTCTCCCCCGCGCGCCTCCGCGACGAGTCCATCGGTCTCGTCGCCGTCGAGCAGCACATCGAGTACAAGCGCGAACTGCTCGCAGGCGACCTCATCACCATCCGCTCCGCCGTGCAGGAGATCCGCGAAAAGGTCATCATCTTTGTCCACGAGATGTTTAACCAGGAAACACACGACCTGTCCGCCCGCACCACCCTCACCGGCGTCTGCATCGACATCACCACCCGAAAATCAAGACCCCTCCCCACCGACATCCGCGAACGCGCAGAACAAACGAACAAAAATACCTCAGCTCTATAGCCATTTATACGAGCGCGTTCCCCTGAATCGAAAGCGCTGGGACGCCTGATGCTGGCTCGCACAGCGTTTCTCCTACATGTTGTTAAGAGCCTTCATGGCATTGCCACGATCCTGGCGGAACCCCGGGTGGTCTTTGGTGAGTTCCAGGACTCTCTGATAGTGCAGTTTCGCCTCTCGAGGACGATGCAATTGCATCAGGACCGTACCATAGAGATTCTCATAAGCTGGCCGGTTCAAAGCCGGTACGTTTCCCTCCGCGGCGGCAAGTTCCACAGCCGCGTGTTCCGGATCGTGTGCGAAGAACATCATCCAGAGACCCCGATTCATTCGCCGCACAGCAGCAAGCGTATGCAAATCGAAAGTTCCGTGATAAACCAGAACGCTGCCGTTCGCAAAGGTTTCATCTGGCTTACGTCTTAGGAGCGAAAGGTAGCCATCGGTCCAGAACACCACGGTCGGCTGCAGGATAATCCTGCCGCTAAAGCTCTCTGGTAACAGGGGAGGTATACCCTGCCCGCCGAATAAATCCTGCGGCAAGGTTGGCAAGCTGAGGCACGGTGGATTCGATCGATGTGGAGCAAACCACGCTATCGCGCAGTCGCCCGGATGCGAACGGACATAGGAGTCGATTGCGGCATCCGACTGGCCCCAGTCCAGATTCGAATCATCAAGGTATCGATAGAGATGCGTCGGACCGCCGGCCAGCTCATTCGCGTAGGAGAGCTGCTGCGGGGCGGAGTGCAGCGATGACAGCACATGAAACGCAACCAGCGCAATTCCAATTGACGCGACCACCCGCGACCGGCTCAACCACGCCACGCATCCCGCCGCGGCGAGCAGCACCAGAACTGCATAGATGGGCAGAGCATGGCGAACCCCCATGTTCACTCGACCTGCCATCACGGTCGCCAGAGAAGCCAGGGCAGTGATCACCAGTGTCAGCATCGCCAGCCGATGAGTGCGCCACAGCGGCCGGTTCGTTACGGCTACAAGAGCCAGCACGAGCACAGAAATGGTGAGCTTGATGGGAAGAGCGACTGGATAGTAATACCAGACCCCTTCCGGATACACATTGCCGAAAAAATACGCTGCGCTTGCGTCGAACGTCTTCATCGTGGCAAATCCTGCGATGTAAGCCTCCGGCAGCAGACGATGATTCGCCAGAAACCAACTAAGCTTCGGCCAGTACGAATCTCCCAGACCGACTGACCCGTACATCTGGGTAAAGTCGTAGCTCGCCTTCGTCGCATGAGGTAGAGCCGTATAGCGGAACCCGTATGTGGCCCAGATTACAGCCCACGCCACCAAGCAGGCGCAGATCCACCCTCCGAATCGGGACAGCAGCTCGCGACGTGCGAATCCGCCAATCAGCTGCGGCAAGAAGATGATCACCAATGTCACCAAGGGGAGACTGAGCGCCAGGAATTTAGAGGTGAGCGCCAGCCCCATCGCGAGCCCAAGCAATAGAGCGCGCGCGGGCGTCGGCCTAATCGCAAATTCGTATGCAGCCCAAATCGCAGCCAACATGCACGTGGCAAATGCGACATCGATCGTCGCCAGCGATCCATGGGCGATCAGGGTCGGCTCAAACGTCAGCAGAATTGCCGCAACCGTCGCCACCCGATAACCGAAAAAGGACACGGCAGAAAAGAAGGTAATGCCAAGCAACGCAAGCGCAAATAATGCCATTGCTGCACGCGCCTTCCAAAGAAGAGTAGGCCCGTTTGGCGACATCAGCCATCCGATTGCTACCGCATAATCGGGACCACGCGACGGGGTCACCTGCGATCCGCAAGGACCCGCAAAACCGCCGAGCTGCCAACGCCGTACGGGAAAAGCGGCAACAAGCTTCGCAAGCGGCGGATTCTCCGGACTCACCCCGTAATCTCCGCATTGCCAATAGCGGTACCCCGATTCCACGTGCACCAGTTCATCAACCGTCGCCGAGTTGGATGACATGAACCGGAAATGCAGAATGAGAACTACGACGGCGCACAGGAGTAGAACGCCGTACCCTACATTTCGCTCGCCCCAGAAGGATCCGCCGGCTGAACCGTCCGTGTCCATACGCGTAAGCCTGCCTTTCTCGTCGTGAGCGGCCGCAGCGAATGAATGCCGTGTCAGTCAACCGGAAAACAAATGGCGTTCATCGCCTAAATCAGCGACCGCCCTGGAAATTTACGACTGTCCGACCAGTTTAGTCCGGGCAAGCGCCCTTCGGTCATGGAACGGGACTCGCACGCCATTTGAACCTGCCGTGATCTCCCGGCTGGTGTTCAATCGCCAATGTATCCAGCGAGAGGACGATACATCACAAGTCGGCTTCTCGGGAGAGATCGGAGAGCCTCTCTGAATCCTCGGTTATCTTGCATTAATCGATCGCTTCGGCTCTCACCCAAAGATGCTATATCGTGCGGCTACGATCTCTCGTAACGTGACGTCCTAGGTAGGTGTTCCAAATCCAACAGCCATCCAAAGGCGAATCGAGGATCTCATGTTAGATCAGCACGTTGATGCCGCATCATCTTCAGTCCCAGATCCGGTTCGCCAGGTGCGGCCTGGAAATGCTCACAAATCTTCCGTGTCCGCGGTGGGAGCCCAAAGTACGATCGGGAAAACCCTGCTCATCAAAGGTGAGATTACTGGCTCAGGGTCGGTCCATATTGAAGGGAACGTCGAGGGCTCTATTGTGCTGCCAGACGATCGCGTGACGGTGGGATCCAACGGCAGGGTTTCGGCAAATATCGCAGCCCAGGATATCGTGGTGCTCGGCGAGATCGTTGGTAGCTGTAACGCAAGCGATCATTTAGATATTCGCCGCGATGGCTCTTTATGTGGAGATGTGGTGGTATCGCGCATCTCTGTTGAAGAAGGAGCTTACCTGACCGGAAGTATCGACATACGAAGGGAACCCGCGCCTGCTCCTAAGGCGGAGGAGCAACAAGTGGTTGAATCGTGGCAGGTGAACTGAGACGCGATTTCAAATGGCCGCGCCGGTGATGGCGCGGCGCCAACTCAAATTCGCGCGATGGTTGTTTTGTGCTCCTCCGGAATCGCAGACTAATTTCCGTAATCACATTGGCGTGTACCCTTGGCAAATGAATAGGAGGCCTGATTAGCGCGTAGCGGGTGGCGGCTCACTTGCGAGAAATTCGAATTCGGAACGAGTCGTGTCCGGTGTGACGGTTATCGGATCGTTGAGGTGAATAACCATCATCTTCTCTTTGTCGTAACGCGGCCACATGGGCAGAGCATTGCCATTAGGGTCTCCGGTACGAGCGAAGTTGGTCCAATAGGTGACGACTTCGTCGCTGAGCTTGCGGTCAGACGGTTGCCACGTTGCTCCCTTTCGTACGGCGAGAGTTCCGAATACATACTCGAGTTCGGTGGAGTGAAAGGCGTATTTGCCAGCGGGGTGGAGCGGTTCAGGTGGCGCGGGGCGATCGAAACGGTAGCGGTAGACAGGGGCCTGTCCCGTCTTGCTTTGAGCCTCTGCCCACTTCCATGCGCCCATGGCAATGAAGCCGTCGGTGGTGAAGTCGTCCGCGGAGCGAACCGCCTGCTCGTCGCTGTCCCCTGCGAAGGCTGCAAGGAATTCGTCGGCCTTTGCGCCGTAGTGCTCTTTGGCGTAAGCCCTCCATTTTTCCGCGGTCATATCTTTGGAAAGCGTGCCTGCGCGTTCGTCGCGGTTCCAACCGATGATGGAGGGAACGTGCGCCTGGCGCCCTGCAGCATAGGCCTCGGGCAGGGACTCGGGCAGGAAGACTCCGTCGACTACTACGGAGAAACCAATGCCGCGCTGCTTCTCGACGGCTTCGAGAATCTTGCCCGCCGGCATAGCGCGAAGCTCTTCAAGGTTTGTTGCGCCGAGTGAAGCCACGAAGGATTGATCGTGCTTGGCGCGTTCGCGGGCGGCGGTCATGGGAATTGCACTGCCGAAGAAAGCCCCGCTTTCTCCGATGACCTTGTGAAAGAGCCCGCGGGCCGAGGGTGCTGTGGTAAGCGCGCTGACGGCGAAAGAGCCGGCGCTTTCGCCAAAAATGGTGACGTTATTGACATCGCCTCCAAAGGCCGCGATGTTGGCCTTCACCCAACGCAGCGCGGCGACCAGATCCATGAGGCCGTAGTTGCCGGCATGGCCGCCTTGTTCTTTGGCCAGGTCTTCACTGGCGAGGAAGCCAAAGACATTGAGGCGATAGTTAACCGTGACAACGATGACGCCTTTCGCCACCAGCCCAGGATTGGTATAGCGCGGCTCCGAGGCAGCGCCGGCAAGGAAACCACCGCCGTGGATCCAAACCATGACCGGAAGATTGCTGCCGTGCTTTGCAGCAGCGGGCGCGTAGACATTGAGGTAGAGGCAGTCCTCAGAAGGACCAGGGTCAGTGAAAATGTAGTCGTCCCAGATATGCCACTGCTGGCAGCGATTGCCGAACTTGGTCGCGTCGCGAATGCCATTCCATATCGCTGCCGGTTCTGGAGCCTTCCAGCGGAGATCCCCGACAGGAGGCGCAGCGTAGGGCAAGCCGAGGAAAGCCTTCTCTTTGCCGTCGTGAATCCACTTGCCCGTGGCTTTGCCCTGTGCAGTTTTTACTTCGGGTGCGGGCATCTCTGCTTGGATAAGTCCGGCAGAGAAGCAAACGACAAGCAGACCATTGAGTAAGGCTTTACTGACCTTCATGTCATGTCCTTTTGGGTCGCGGTCACGATAACGCTCCCATCGTAGCCGTCAACCGACGATCGGTGTCGCCTATCCCATCGATTTCTATGCCATAAAGCGGACCCAACTCCTCTTGACAGCCCTGCTAATCTTTACGTTGAGGAGCAAAGAAAAGCCCGGCCATCCCGCCGGGCTTTCTGCTTCATTGGAGTCGAGGCCTAACTTCCATGAATAAAAATTTTTACAGGCATACGCAGTTGATTTCTTTGGGCTCTTCAATCTTCGAGTCAAGAAAACGTGACCTAAACCACGTGTTTTGAAAACTTTGCACCTTAAGATAGGGGAGGGGGTCCACCCTCGAAACAACCAAAGATGCTCACCGAGACTGACATCCTCACCGCGCTCCACGACTGCTACGACCCTGCGATGCCGTGCAACATCGTTGACCTCGGCCTCGTGCGCTCCGTCAGCATCGCACCCGATCCCCAAGCCCCCGGCGCTGGAATCCCCGGAGTCCCGCAAAAGCACCGCATCTATATAGAGCTCGCCCTTACCAACCCCACCGACGAGGCCGCCGCCCAGGTCACCGCCCAGATCCAGAACCGCCTCGCCGGCATCGAAGAGGCAGGAGAGACAACCGTCATCATCGTCAACTCACCCCCCTGGATGCCCCAACAGATCACCCCGGCCGGCCGCCGCATCTTAGGTCTCGATGGCAATCCAAACCTCGTCCAGATCCGTTGACCTCCCATGTCACCCAAGCTCGAAATCGCGGAAAAACCGAAGCGCCCACGCGACCTCCTCCGCGCCACCTCCACCCCCCTCCACCCCTTCGACCAGATCCACGGAACCGATACCAGCGGCCTCGTCCCCGCCGCCGACCTCGTCACCGGCCACCCCCACGACGACCACGTCACCGCATACTATGCAGTCGCGCCTAGCATCCTCCGCGCCCTCGTCGCCCAATGGCGCGAGACACCCCCACCCCACCCCCTCTCCAGCTACGCCTTCCTCGACCTCGGCTGCGGCAAGGGGCGCGCCCTCCTTCTCGCCAGCGAATTCAACTTTCGCGAAGTCATCGGCGTCGAACTCAACCCCGAGCTAGCCGCCACCGCCCTGCGCAACGTCGACCTCTGGAACCACGCCCACGCGTCCGACATCACCGCGCCGCACATCGCGGGCATCCGCGTCATCCACGACGACGCCCTCAATGTCACACTGCCCGCAACACCCACCGTGATCTTCCTCTTCCACCCCTTCGAAGAGCCCGTCGTCAAACCGCTGCTCCGACGCATCGAGACCGTCTTCGCGCGCCGCCCCGGCGACCTCGACATCCTCTACGTCAACGCCGAGCACATCGCCACCATCGACCGAAACCCCGGCTTCTGTCAGCTCTGGCACGGACCCATCGCCATGACCCCCGAAGACCACGCCGCAGACGCCGAGGCCATCGCCCAGCAGCCCGAGTACGGCTCCACCGGAGACGAGCGCTGCGCCATCTACCGCTATACCGGCCGGGGGAGCAAGGAGTAGAAAGGTGGGGTCCGCTGCATTTCCTATTCCCTACTCCCTACTTCCTACCCCCTGTTTTTGCACCCAAAGTTGTATTACCGAAATTTGCACGTGCTTCCTAGAATTGCGGAATGAGCCTCGGCAGATTGTTCCTCCTCCCCGCCCTTCTGCTCGCCGTCTCGCTTCCGGCCCTTGCCGGCACTCCCAGCATTGGCCAGCGCGCTCCGGACTTCACACTCCCGGCCATCGACGGCAGTTCGTTCTCACTCAGCCAACTCACCGCAAACAGCCGCCTGGTGGTCGTTGTTCTGCGTGGATACCCCGGCTATCAATGCCCCTTCTCACAACAGCAGTTCCAGAACTACGTGCAGTCGGCCTCGCAGTTCGCCTCGCTCGGAACCCAGGTCCTGCTTGTCTATCCGGGACAGGACGGCAAGGACCTCGCAGCCGACGCCACCGAAATGACCGGTAGCCAGCCCCTCCCCTCCAATGTCCATCTCGTCCTTGACCCCGGCTACACCTTCACCAACCTCTACGGCCTCCGCTGGAATGCGGATAACGAGACCGCCCACCCCTCCACCTTCCTGATCCACCCCGACGGCACCGTCGTCTTCAGCCACATCGGCCAGTTCCACAGTGATTTCACCCCTGTCTCCAACATGCTGGCAGTCATCAACGCCGACAACGGCGGTACCAAACCCTAGGCCCCCAGCTAGCTTTCCCGCTGTAAGGCGGAAGCGCTTTGCAGTTATAACGGGGAGCACCATCGGTGCTCCCCGTTTGACTTTTACCCACATCGAAATTTCTTGATGTCTGACCAATTTGCAACGAAGACTCGTAAGTGACGAGCCCTCTGGTCCTATCGATTACCTCAGAGACACTCTTTTGACTTATGGAATCCATTTTTCATTGACATCCATAAAATGGTGGCAATATAGTCCTTTCGCAATTCCCAGAGTTGTCTACATCATGCACCAACGGAAACGCGCAACTCATTTTCGAGGCCTACTCATGACGCTCAATATAAGAATTGGACTGTCCAATAAGGCGTTGATTTCGTGTGTGGTGTTCCTAGCGCTCCTGCTCGGCGTGACCCCATTGCTCCGAGGACAGGCAGCCGGCACTGCGAATCTACAGGGTACCGTCAAAGATCCGACGGGTGCGATGATTCCAGCTGCAACGGTCACCCTCACCAATAGCGCAACGCACGTCCAGCGCACGGCCACCAGCGACAATGGCGGTATTTACATCTTCCCCAACGTTCCCGTGGGCACCTACGACGTCAACGTGACCGCTTCAGGCTTCCGCACCTATATTCAGACCGGCATCGTTCTCGAGGTTGGCAGCAGCATTGCCGTGGATGTGAACATGCAGATCGGGACCACGGACCAGAAGGTTGAGGTCAAGGCAGAAGGCCTCGCGTTGCAGACCGAGGACGCCACCTTCAAGCAGACCATCGACCAACAGACCGTCACCGAAATGCCGCTTAACGGCCGTCAGATGACCGGTCTGATTACCCTCTCTGGTGGCTCTTCACCAGCTCCCGCGGGCGACTTTACTGGCAGCAAATACTCCTACCAGACCATCTCCGTCTCCATCGCCGGCGGCATGGGCAACACCACCATGTGGCGCCTCGATGGCGGCGACAACAACGACTACATGGCGAACGGAAATCTCCCCTTCCCCTTTCCTGACGCGGTCGGTCAGTTCAGCGTCGAAGCGGCAGGCCTGAGCGCGCAAAACGGTATGCACACAGGTGGCATGGTCAACGTCGTGACCCGCTCGGGAACGAACCGATATCACGGATCAGCGTTCGAATTTATTCGCAACAACTACATCAATGCGTCGAACTTTTTCTCCGCGACAAAGGACACTCTGCACCAGCACCAGTTTGGCGGCACGTTCGGCGGACCGATTCTGCACGACAAGCTCTTCGCCTTCGCAGGCTACCAGCGAACCATCTCCAAGCAGTCGCAGGCTGCAACCCAGGCTTTCGTGCCTACCGCCGCAAATCTGGCGGGAGACTGGTCAGTTACAGATGGACCAACTTGCACCTCAAGCGGAAAGACGATCCAACTGGTCGATCCCTTGACCGGGGCGAAACTCAATGGCAACAAATATCCGAGCCCGCCGAAATATAACGCACAGGGGCTGAATCTGCAGAAATACCTGCCCGCGATTAATCCCGCCATCGACACCAACAACTGCGGCCTTGTGAAATACGCTATCCCGCTGAACACGTCTGACAATCAGTTCGTGACCCGCGTCGACTGGACGATCAACCCAAGGAACAATCTCTACGCTCGCTACTTTCTCGACGGTTATCAGCAGCCGGCCTTCTTCTTTCCCACGAATATCCTTGTCACCACGCAGGCGGGACTGTCACAGCGGGTTCAGACATTCACCATCGGCGAAGCCTTCACCATCAGCAGCCGAACCGTCAACACAGCTCACCTCTCGTTGTTGCGTCGACGCAATAACCGCGGATATGCAGACAACGCCATCAATGCTGCAACTCTCGGAGTGAATCTCTACCAGGGAACCCCGAACGGCCTACAGATGACGATCAGCAACAAATACAATATTGGAGGCGGCACAAATTCTGTCTCGCACTTCAACGACAACACTCTTGCCTTTGACGATGACCTGACCCTGCTGCGCGGCAAGCACCAGTTCGTCTTCGGCGGACAATGGGTCCAGAACCAGCTCAACATCGCCAATAATTACGAAACCAACGGTACGTTTACGTTTGACGGACGCTATAGCGCGAACGGACCGAACGGAGGAAGCGCAGGCGGCGATCCTAACCTCGACTTGCTGATGGGCACAATGAGCGCATTTCAGCAGAGCAAACAACAGCAGAACGCTCTCCGCGGACCTATTCCCAGTCTTTATGTTCAGGACACCTATCGCCCCTCACAACGGCTCACCTTGACTGGCGGCCTCCGCTGGGCTCCCAATTTCATGCCGGTCGATTACTTCAATCGCGGCGTTGTCTTCAACATGAGCGCATTTCTGGCCAATCAGGTCAGCACGGTTTACCCCAATGCGCCTGCCGGCGCGTTCTTCTACGGCGACCCTGGCGTCCCTCGGCAATTCACCAAGAACACACCCTGGCAGTTCTCGCCAAACTTCGGTCTATCCTATGATCCCATCGGCGATGGAAAGACGGTGGTGCGCGCCGGCTTCTCACTCGGCTATGACCAGGTGAATTTCTTCACCGCCCAGCGCAACCAGCAGAACCCGCCGTATGCGACGGCGATCAGCCAGTTGCAGACCACAACCTCAGGCCCCATGAGCTTCTCGAGCCCGTGGTCTGTCGGCCAATTCAACAGCAGTCCATTTCCTCAGCCGCAAGTTCCAACTCCCGCTCAGGCACAGTTTTTTGCACAGTCGCAGTACATCGTGATGCCGCCCCAGTTCCGCGCCTCCTACACCGAGTCGTGGACGGGCAGCGTCCAGCGCGATCTGGGCCGAGGCTGGCAGTTGCAGCTCCAGTACATCGGAAGCCACACCGTCCACATGCCCATGGGAACGCCGCTTAGCCCGGCGACATTCATCCCCGCCGTCTGGGGTGCAAATGGCACCGGCTGCGCTGGTATCGTCACCACAGGTCCGGCAGCAGTCAAACCAGGTGCGGCAGGAACCCCGTGTTCCACGACCGCCAATCAAGCCTCGCGCTATTACCTCACCCAACAGAATTCTGCGCAGGGCAACTCGTACCTCGGCGGAGGTGGCGGCTCTGTGCTCGTCAACTACAACGCGTACGCTAACTATAACGGCCTTGTAACCACCGTTCAGCACCGCCTCTCCTCTGTCTTCAGCCTGCTGACCAACTACACCTGGTCGAAGTGCCTGAACATCTACGACGCGCAGGGAGACTACGCCGGCACAGGTGTTCAGATCCCCAGTCGTCCCAGTCTCGACTACGGTCCGTGCGGCTCTGATTACCGCAACATTGGAAATGTCGTGTTGGTCACAAAGAGTAACTTCCATCTTGAGAATCGCGCGGCCAGGTTGATCGTCAACAACTGGGAGTTTGCACCTCTGCTGCACATCCAGAGCGGAGCGCCGGTTAACACTCCTGCAGGACAGGACAACTCCTTCACCAACATAGGCAATGACCGCCCAAACCGCATACCCGGCATACCGGTCTATCTCAATCAGGCGATACGTTCGGGGACTGGTCAGGCAAACCGGGGATACCTGAACCCGTTGGCCTTTGCGCAAGTCACCGCGGGATGTCCGACTCCGCTTACACCCACAACCTGCCCCGGATATGGAACCTACGGCAATATTTCAAGGAACTCATTCCGTGGCCCAAATCTGGTCCAGCTCGATGCCCAGATCTCGCGTATCTTTCCTATCTGGGAGAGCCTGGCCGCCACGCTCCGACTGGAGGCCTTCAACGTCCCGAACCACCCGAACTTCGCTAATCCAGCCAACACCCTTACCTCCGGAACCTTTGGACAGATCTCCGCGCTCGCAACCGGTCAGAACCCGAGAATCTTCCAGGGATCCGTGAAGCTCACCTTCTGAGATTCCCTTTTGCTCTTATGAAAGGGAGCGCCGACAGCGCTCCCTTTTTTGTTGTATCCTCGACAGTCAATCTGTCTGACGGAATTGAACCGCAACGGTTCTCTTAACTGCTTTTCTGTGCCTTCTGGTCTGACCGCTTAAAGACTAGATGCTCAGAATTCATATAGTGAACTGTTCCAGATTGACAATCCTTCATCGGCGTCCCTATATTCCTCATACGCTAAAAGACGGAATTTCAGAGTTTCTCTCCGCACCCAAAGCGCCAGATTTTCACTTTTCCCGAGGCAATCCCATGCGATCAAGAGCTCAAAGTGGACAGTCCAATCTCAAGATCATATTCTTTAGCGTCCTGATGCTGTTCCTCACCGCGAGCACACGATTTCTCGCCGCACAGGCCGCGGGTACAGCGAGTGTTCAGGGAACCGTCAGCGATCCAACCGGCGCCGCGATCCCGAACGCCACGGTAACTCTCAGGCAGACGGCTACGGGCGTCGCGCGTGTCACCACTACAGACGGCCAGGGAGTCTACGCCCTGCCGAACGTACCGGTTGGGCCATACTCGCTCGGCGTGACCGCACAAGGTTTTCAGACTTTCACCCAGACAGGAGTCCTCGAGGTCGGCAACAACATCACCATTGATCCCCATCTCACGGTAGGTTCGGCCAATGAGCACGTCGAGGTGCAGGCCTCCGGTGTCTCCCTTGAAACCGAGACCAGCACCTTTAAGCAGGTCATCGACCAGGCGCGTATCACAGAGCTGCCGCTGAACGGACGCCAGGCCACGCAGCTCGTCCTCGTCTCCGGAGGCGCTGTCACGGCTCCTGGCAACGACAGTGTGGGCTCGAAGAACTACCCCAGCTCCACAGTCATCGCCGTCGCCGGCAGCCAGGGCAACTACAACAACTACGTCCTCGACGGTGGATACCACACCGATAACTTCACCAACGTCAACCTGCCCTTCCCCTTCCCCGACGCTCTCCATGAGTTCTCCGTCGAATCCAACTCACTGCCTGCGCGCAACGGAATTCACCCGGGCTCTCTGGTCAATGGGGTCACCAATTCCGGCTCGAACCAATGGCACGGCACGGTCTTCAACTTCGTCCGCAACAACGTCATCAATGCCACCAACTTCTTTTCCACCTCCAAGGACACCGTCAAGCGCAATCAGTTCGGCGGCACCTTCGGCGGCCGCATCATCACCGACAAGTTCTTCTTCTTCGGCGGCTACCAGGGCACGCGCGAGCACAAGTCATCCACCGCTACCGGCTACTGTCTTCCGACAGACGCCATGCTGCAGGGCGACTTCAGTCAGATGCCCACCAGCGGCAACTGCGCACGCACTACCGCCGCCTTCAAGGATCCCATTACGGGCGTCGCTACCCCCAGCCGCAAGATCTCTCCCTCTGAGTTCAGTCCCGCCGCGCTCAATCTTGTGAAGTATCTACCGATGTCTCAGCGCGACTCGGTGGGCCGCGTCAACGTCGCGCTTCCCGGCAACAACTCCGAAGACCAGTACATAGGGCGCGTCGACTACACCTGGAGCCAGCGCCACTCGACGTTCGGCCGCTATTACCTCACCAACTACAACCTGCCCGCCTACTTCTCGGACACCAACATCCTGCTCACTACGCTGCCCGGCAACGACATGCGCGTGCAGAGCTTCACCCTGGGCGATACCTTCATCTTCTCGCCGCACATCGTCAACACCTTCCACGGCACCTACTCCCGGCGCCGCAACAACCGTGGACCGACAGCCGGAGGCATCAACGCCAACACCATCGGCGTGAAGATCTTCCTCTATGCTCCGGTTGATCTCCGCATCCAGATGAGCGGCGGCTTCGCCGTCGGTTGCGGAACCTGCGCGCCCGGCTACTTCAACGTCAACACCGAGCACTTCGCCGACGACGTCGACTGGCTGTTCGGCAAGCACCAGATTGCCTTTGGCGGCGAGATCATTCGCACCGGCGACAACACTCGCACCGGCTACCTCTTCAACGGAAGCTACTCCTTCGGTGGCCAGGCATCCGGCGAGACTCTTGCCGATTTCCTTGCCGGCCAGATGACGAACTTTGGCACCACTACCGCCTTCAGCCAGAGCCGTACCCAGGACACCACTTACCGCCAGACCACCTTCAGCATCTATGGACAGGACACCTGGCACATCACCCCTAACCTCACCATCAACTATGGCCTCCGCTGGGATCCGAACCTCTATCAGGTGGATAAGTTCGGGCGAGGCTCGACCTTTGACCAGGCCGCCTTCAACGCCAACCGGCACTCCACCAAATTCCCCAACGCCCCGGCTGGATCCTTCTTCTACGGCGACCCCGGAGTCCCCAAATCCTTTACCAGCAACCAACTCGGAAACTTTTCGCCCCGCGTCTCGATGACGTTTGATCCCTACGGCACCGGGAAGACCCTACTACGCGCGGGCGGCGCCCTGATGTATGACACTCCCCCGCTTTACATGTCCCAGCGCGTCGCCTCCAATCCACCCTTTGTCAACCAGATCGACCTCAATGGTCAGTTTCCGTTCGACGAGCCGTGGCGCGGCTTTCCCGGCGGAGACCCCTTCCCCGGTGTCTTCCCGCCGGATGCAACGTCCAAGTTCCCCACCAACACTCTCTGGGTTCTTGTGCAACGAAAGATGCAGACCCCGGTCATCTACCAGTGGACCGCCAGCATCCAGCAGGATCTCGGCCGCGGGTGGATGTTCTCCATGAATTACCTCGGCAACCAGCAGGCCCATCAGTGGCTCGGCACGGGTATCAACGCTGCGGTCTTCATCCCGGGCAAGTGGAATGGACCGGGCACCTGCGGCGCTCTGGCCACGGCCCCGGGCGCGGTAGGAACCGACTGCTCCACAACCGCCAACCCCAATAACCGCACGCCGCTCTCTTTAGCCAACCCCACGCAGGGAGCAGGCTACAGCCCAACCATGACGTTGATCACCGATGGCGGAACCTCCAGCTACAACGGCCTCATCACCGCCATTCAGCACCGCATGTCAAATAATTTCAGCTTCCTGGCCAACTATACCTGGTCCAAGTGCAGCGATATCGCCGATACCACCGGCGACATCGCCGCTCCACTCTACCAGCACACCACCAATGCCCGCCTGGATCGCGGCCCTTGCGGCTTCGATGTGCGCCACATCTTCAACACCACTCTGGTCGCCTCCAGCCACTTCAGTTCCTTGCAGGGCTGGAAGGGAGCCATCGTCAACAACTGGCAGGTCGCTCCGCTTATCCGAATCCTTTCGGGCCAGCCGCTCAACGTCACCTCGGGCCTCGACAACTCCAGGACCGGCGTCGGGCTTGATCGCCCGAACCCAAAACCGGGGGTCGACCCCTACACCCACAACAAAATTCAGCGCACTGGCGCGAATCTCGCTTTCCTCAACAAGAACGCGTTCACACAGAATGATGTCGGAACCTACGGCAACCTGGGCCGCAACGCCTTCCGTACACCAAACAACTACTTCGTCGATCTTGCAGTAAGCCGCACCTTCCCCATCCACGAGAGGCTGAACTTCCAGCTGCGCATGGAATCGTTCAACGTGCTCAATCATCCGAACTTCGGTCCCACCAGCGCGTCCGGAAGCGGGGCCTTCACCACCGGGTTCAACTCCGGAACCTTCGGCAACGTCACAGGAGCGCTGGACCCGCGCATCTTCCAACTCGCCGGAAAGTTCTCCTTCTAGTCAAACTGAAGGGGCAACCAACAAATGCCTGATGGAGAGAAACTGCTTCATCAGGCATTTGTCTTTCTGCGTCCCGACTAGTGAACCTGCAGCGTGGTTGTAAGCTTGATGTCCTTCGACGATTCTCCCACCATCACACTCACCGGCTCCGTCTCCACCTCGAAGCTGCCCTGCTTCACATCCCAGTAGGCAAGGTCAGCAGCCTTCAGCGGAATCTCCACCATCTTCGTCTCGCTCGGCTTTAACGTGACCCGGCGAAAGCCCTTCAACTCCTCACTCGGTCGCTCGACCTTCGAACCCATGTGCTTCACGTAGAGCTGCACGACCTCGTCGCCGGCCCGATCTCCAGTGTTCGTCAGGTCGACGCTCACCGTCACGCTTCCATCCTTCGCGATCTGCTTCGAACTTGCCCTCAGATTCGCATAGCGAAACGTCGTATAACTCAACCCGAAGCCAAACGGATAAAGCGGCTCGCCCTTGAAGTACATATACGTGCGCCCATGGCGGATGTTGTAGTCCATCATCGGCGGCAACTGATCGAGCGACTTCGGCCACGTAGTTACAAGATGCCCGCCAGGGTTATAGTCGCCGAACAGCACCTTCGCCAGTGCCATCCCCTCATCCTGCGACGAGTGCGCCATATGGAGGATCGCCGGGGCATGCGCCTGCGACCAGTTGATCGCAAACGGAAAACTGGAGACAAGAACGACAACGGTCTTCGGGTTCACAGCCATCGCCTGCTTCACCAGCTGCTCCTGCGCCAAATCGATGCTCTCCCGGTCGCGTCCCTCGCGCCCGTCGCTGGGAACAGAGCAGGGAAACGGTATGGAAGGACAAACTGCTGATCTACAACACGGAGGACTGCGCTGCATTGAAAACGGTCGCGGAGTTCGTCCGGGCT